>Ga0209611_10008601_pt1 | contig 15854 bp, 13 predicted proteins | sample S1TSphgellanicum_3_FD_187693 | JGI IMG/M metagenome (GOLD analysis project Ga0209611, IMG submission 187693) | Host-associated microbial communities from peat moss isolated from Minnesota, USA - S1T2_Fc - Sphagnum magellanicum MG (SPAdes) (version 2) | ecosystem: Host-associated > Plants > Peat...
TCTCGTGATGCATGAAACTCTCAATAGAATGATCGTTGCCTCACACAGACTAAATTCCCAACATCAAAATCACAAATAGGTTAACAACATGCTCAGTGGGCAATAGATTGATAAAGTGGTTCCAACTTTATCAGGCAATTGCTTCACAACAGAATATCAAAGGAATCATGCATAAATCTATCAATTGGATTGTAGAGAAAACTTCCCAATAGGAAAATTGAAGGGAACTTTGAAAGTACACTAAAAACAAATAAATGATGCAACATCTCAAGCTTTGAAAAACATGTCCATAATACATAAATAATACATTCACATAGTTGTAAAATTCAAATTTGTCAAAAGTTTGTAGACTTTCCGACTTCATTTTCATGCATTTCACTTTGTGCACTATTGGAAATGACTTTTTGTAGCCTAATTTAGGGTCCTTGGACCCCATAGTATTATGTAGTCTACAAATATTTTGCATGATAGCTACTAATATGTGAAGTGGTTGAAAATCTAATACCCAATATTTGTCATGACTTGTAGTGTTGTGACGTACGGTGTTGTAAGGGTATAAATCCATATTAAATTCTACTAAACAAAAAGACTAAAACTAATCAAAGGTAGAAACTAATCAACCAAAAAGAGATGCACACACACATATATATAATGCACAAGAGGAGGTTGAGATGAAATTTTCATGTAAAGAAGGAAACAAAACGTCGTGTATGTAAACGGTGGTTGTGTAATAGCTGCCATGAGCATCTAAAAATCTAGTCTGACTATGAAGGAAACTCTCCCTGACAAAGGAATTCTAGAAAAATTAACAAGAAAAGAAAAAAGCTTGGCTTTTTATATAGCTAGCAACAAGCTAAAACCCTAAACAAGCCATAACCTTAAAATACCTAATAGAGTACAATAACCTAAGAACGTACATTAACCTTAAGAGCGTACCTTAACCTTAAAAGGCATGAGTGGCATGCTCGTAACTGACCGTCATGTATGAGGCCATGCATACGGGCATAACAACTATCGTGACGTGTAATGTTGTGACGTATGGTGTTGTAAAGGTGTAAATCCATAGTAAATTCTACTTAACAAAAAGACTAAAACCAGTCAAAGGTAGAAACTAATCAACCAAAAATAAATGCACACACACACACACACATAATGCACAAGAGGAGGATGAGATGAAATTCTCATGTATCCCCCCCTAGACCTGAGCCGGGAAAAACATGGCATGGTTTGAGTATAAATCAACACGTTGTAGGAGAACATGATGAACAATACCAAATCTTGACAAGAACTTGAATGAGCTTTAGCTTCAGGTAGAATAGATGGTATCCACCATTACAATTATCGCAAAGCAACATTTGATCAACATCATCTGTCTTCTGACATACCTGACATGGATAGTTAAATGGAGGAATCCAAGTCGATGTGATGATGGTAGGATCCAATTTTGGCAGGTGGCAAGGTGCACAATTTTTGGAGTGATCTTGAATTGTGCGTTCGTCAACTCTTTGCAACTATAACACACTTGAAGGCTTGATCGCCTTAATCCTCAAGATAGTGCGACCAAAAAAAATGCCTAGAATATCATTAGGTTGCCGGTGGAGATACACAAAGTCACCAACATCAAATTATCTACCTTAGGTTTGTAACTGCCACCTCGTGTGTGTGCATATTATAAGGTGTCTCGATGATGTGCAATGGATAAGTTTTCCATGGCCATGGGCATAACCTTCCTGAATAGAACAACCCTCTCTGTAATGACCTTAGTCTAAATGGTTAGGGAGTCCAAGTCCACAACTTGGTCAATTTGAACAACAATGGAAGAGGGTCAATTGAGACATTTCCCAAAAAGTAAAAAGTAAGGAGAGAAATGAAACGAAGAGGTGTGTTTAGACATCCTATAACCTGTGGCAATGTAAGGTAGGGCCAAGTCCCAATCCTCTTTGTTCCCAGTGAGGCAAATCTTTTGAAGTCCCTTTTTGCATGTCTGAACCATCCTCTTTACAAGGCCATCAGCTTGGGGATGATCATTTGAAGTTCGGTGATGGTCAATGAGAGCATGATCAAGTAGGTCTTGGAATTCTCCTCTAAATTCTAATCCTTGATTAATAAAGCATTCAGCACAAGCCCCAAACCTACTTAAGACTTGTTGTAAGAAAGCCTGGCTGGTGCTGTATGATGATTTGTTTGGCAATGCAATAAGCTTGACCCACTTTGAAAAATGTTCAATCATAATTATGATGTAGACATCACCTTTGGAGGTCTTTGGTAACTCTCTAGTTAAATCACATGACCAACAATAAAACATGCCTTGAATCGGGAGTGGAGAAAGCGTGAGCTGTCGAGAGGAGAAGGAAGTTTTCATTCTATCACATTGTTCACACCTAGCAATGGCGTCTCGGACTTGAGCATACATACCTTTCCAATGGTAATGAAGAACGAGAAGGTTATAAGTACGTTTAATTCCAAAGTGTTCAAGCTCCGAATGTACTTTTTAAATAAGACCAAACCATTCATGTGGTGGAGGAACCACTCTGTCGCTTTGTGGTAAGCATCAGATGAGGTGATTGTTCTTCCATGAGTAGCGTTTGGACCACTATTGTATGCGATCCTGATGATTTGATGTAATTTGGGGAAGGTATTCCCCATGCCGAAAAAACCTCAGAATGTCCAAGTCCTCCCATATATCCACAATGGGATGCTCAACCAGGTTACATTACAATAATGCAAGAGAACTAGATGCATAAAATACATGTATTGCTAGAATCTGGTTGAAGTCTTGCTTAACTTCTTAGAAATCTTCAGAGGTAGTGAAGGGTCTCTGCGACATGGTATCCATGTTTTGATGTGTAATACCATGTTGGTGAATAACCTTGAATTCATACTCTTGAAGTATAAACGCCCAACGAATTAACTTACCAATAAGCTTATTGTTGGTCATCAACTATTTTATAGGTTGGTGGTCGATATACAAAGTGAACTTGGTGCCATAAATATAGAGCCTGAAATGTATGATAGCCCATATAACAACAAGACACTCCCCCTCGTATGAAGAGTAGTTGCTCCCAGCCTTGTTGTTGTTTCGGAATGCATAAGTAATAACATATTCCTTGCCCTTCTCATCAAGTTGGCCAAGAATACCAAGAGCATTCTAATCATTGTGTAGAATGAAAACCTTGCTGAAATTAGGTTTTCTTAGAATGGGGAACTTTGAAAGCTTTTCCTTAAGTGTGTTCAAAGCTTCCTGAGCTTCTTCATTCCATGTCCAAGCAACATCCTTTTTTAACAATGCACAGAGAGGATGAGTAATAATACTGAAGTCTTGGACATAAATCCTATAGTAATTACATAGTCCGATGAAGCTCTTCAAAATGTGAACATCAATAGGATTAGGCATTTCTAAAATGGCTACTACTTTGGCCCAATGAGCCATAATACCATTTGGCAAAATTATGTGTCCAAGGTAGATTACTAAGGTGACATCAAATTCACACTTTTTAGGATGGATCTTTGTATTGACTTCATGGAGCCTCTTGAATAACTCTTCAAGATAAACCAAATGTTACAGGAGTCCCATATATGCATTAGGATGTCATCTATGTAGCACTTCAAGAAATCTACCCCTTCGAGAACTTGATCCATGACTCATTGAAAGAAGACAGGTGCATTCTTTAATCCAAAAGGCATCACAAGCCATTCCCATAACTTGTTGCTTCCATGGAATGTCGTTTTCTTGCGATCCTTTGCACAAGCACAATTTGGTTGAAGCCTTGCTTCAGATACACAATTGTGAAGATGTTTGAGTCTCCAATGCTATCAAAAAATCTTTAAGGATGGGCATGGAGTACCTATTCTGAGGTGTAACCAGGTTCAAAGGCCTATAATCCCTGCACATCCTTTTCTCAGTCCATAATCCAGCTGAATCCTTCTTTGCTGGCATTATTATAGCGATTGTGAAATCAAAACTTGATGGCTAAATGAGACCAGCTTCATGGAGCTTTTTGCATCTTTCATCTACCAATTCTCACTCATGCTTGTTCAACCTACGCCTCCTCCGATAGATGGGTGTTTCATCTATAAGGTCTATAGAGAACTACATAGTCTTACACCTACCTAAGTCTTTCATTGAGAATGCGAACACATTTTCATACTTAATTAGCAAATATGTGACCTGGACTCTCTCCTTCTTACTAAGTTGTTTCCCCATAATGAAAGGCTAGTTGGAAACACATGGAATGGAGTTGGGAAAGTGTTTGAAGAACCTGGTGTATTGGGTTCTCCACTATCCAACTGTGCAAATTCGTAGAAGGTTGTAATTGATCTCTAGAAGTTGATGTACCTCCATGTGTATCAAAAACAACTTGAGTCAAATTACATGGTACCTCCTCCCCCCAACATTAAAAGTGAAATGTAGAATGTTGAAGATACGCAAATGTATTTGGTCGAGGTGCCATGTAGTCACATCGCCAGAACTACAAGCTGATTGAATTAATGCTGGTGTTGTGTACATTTGAAAGAGTACACAGGTTACCAACGACCATGTAAGGGAGTTTAGGTCCATGCTTTTCCCCAATAGAACATTACATTTTAATCTAATCACCTTTGTGTGACTAATAATGTTAATTTGGAACCCCATAGCCTTTTCTCTTTCTTTTGGGCTTGGTTCATTCCAAGTGGCTGAAGCATGATGATACACCAGGCCTAATCCATCTCCCTGAAAGGTGTGTGTTCATGGGAAGGAAACAAAGGTGGGCCAAACACCTTTTGGTTTTCCTATTGTGTTCGCAAGAAACCAAGGAGGTTTCTCTCGCCTTGTAACTAGTTGGCAAGAGCTTTGATTATCCAATATGTGAAAAACTTGCAGGTTAAGGTTTCTGATGGTGTATGTCAGAGCTAACTACAGAATTGAAAGTGGTGCAAGTTTGGTCCATTAATTGCGCAACCGACGCGCATAGGAACCACATTATGCTACATTGAGTAGGAGCGGCTTTCCAAGGTAATGCTTGACCAACATGTAGTGCTCTTAGACTTTCTCGTTTTAGTCAAATTAACAAGGGGTGTTATCAATTACATAACCAAGCGTAGGAGAAATGGATTGAACCCAAGGGATCAATCGTACCATGTCCATGAAGAGACCGGATCTTATGTCATTCAAGCCTTCTCCAAACCTAGTCACTGAAAATCTTTGACACTTCCAACCTGAAATGATGAAGTCCACATGGCCAAAGTAATTCCATATGCTTATTCTAAATTAGTTATATGTCAGAGGGCAAGAAAATGAAACTAGCCTTCCACACGGTGGTTATAAACTGTTGTGGAAATCTAGCTATGAACTCCATCATTTTTTATGCCACTAGTTGCCTTGCAATAGGATCAATGTTTACGTAAAAATACTTCTGAACCACCATCCCTGACTATAGTAGGGTTTTGAGACTTGTACCAATACCACCAAAGAGCTCTAGTAATGTAATCCCCTCCTTAGGGAGTGTCCAAGTGATTAGCTAACGAAGTATTGGCTTAATTAGTTCGCCATGGTTCTCTATGTTCTCAAAATTAGACAGAGCTTTGACCAAGGGTTCATGGGCTACTTTGAACCTCTATAAAACCTTTGGTCTGTGTTGAATGTCCATAGGAACCACCCTCAAGCTTTCAGTAGCTTGGGCGTTAATTGTCTCCTCTTCATTTCCTTCCATCCATTTGTGGCTAGCTTGTTGGATGTAGGAAATGGTGTGTGCTTTTTTGAGCATACAATAGTGAACCATAGGACTATGGTTCCCATGTAAATCAAGGGGTATGTATCCTAGGTGGTGGCCATTAGTCTCCCAATCCACTCGGTAATATGCATGCTTGAACCAGTTGTCAATTGGAAACCTGGTGGAAACAGGGCCTCTTGCCCAATGGACACATTGTAATTGGTGGCATTGGTGATTAAACATCTGACCTGTAGGCAAAGCTCTTGATCTGTACTTTCGTTGAAATTAAGTGTAATAAAATCCAAGCTCTCCCCAAGTACCTCCTTTACACTCCCACTAGCAGTGCAAATTTGCCACATATATTTTTGTAGTTTGGAGTCGAGCATGCCCATCTTCTTAATGAATTGAACTCTAAGAATCACTTGTTGAGCACCTGTATAAAGAAATATCACTTTGGGTGTATGTCCTCCCACTTGGATTGCTAATTCGATATTGTCGACAATGGCAACTTTGGTGGCGATGGAAATTTTCTCACTAGGCACCACCTTCGGAAATGAATGAGAGACTTTGTGAAAAGAATGATTATCCACAATGCTTTTGTTGAGTAACAAATCCATAAGTGAAGTGTTTTTAGCTCCTTTTTGATATGTGAATGTAGAATCAGAGGTAGGAGAGCCCATGAGTTTAACCATGCAAAAACTAGTGACCAGATTACAAATCTGCAACAATGAGTTAATCGAATGTCTCTCCAAGGTGTTGGATGAGACCTTTGTAACATGTGGATCATGGATTGGTAGAGGACCTAATGCAGTGTTTAAGGTATCCTTTAGTACAATTATGTCCCTGGTGCTTAACTTCAAATCTTGAAAACTAAACAACAATGTATTCACAAGCTTTTGCGCCACTTCACGCATTTGAAGTTAGCACTCCATAAGCTGATAAATGAAAAATTATGTGTTTTCCTGATGTACATGTATTCCTGGGACATGAAAATTTGATGCCCTAGTAGATTGTGGTGTATTAGTCTCCTCCCCCCTTGCCAACACGATGCGTTCTTCTTCTGCGTTAAAAGGATGAAAAGATTGTGGCATGATTGCTTGAACTCCTCTAGCCCTGGTAATAGGACTTGAATTACATGTGAGTCCATTAGTCTAAATTACCTTTCTAATGGTAGAAACTCTGGGTGCCACACTAGTTTCTTATGCTGCGAAATTGGAAGGGCAAAAAGAAGTGGTAAATTATGGTGTGAGACTAGAATTATTGTGCACTGGAAATAACATACTCCCTAACCATGGCATCGTGTGAGAGGCCATAGAATGACCTAGGAGGTCCTTTTTGTGATCTTGAACCCTGTACAGGTTGGGCATGATTAGCGGATTGGGAAGACTTGCCTTTTAGATTAGCAAGTTGGGCTTTCAATGATTCGAGTTCATTTTGTAAAGTTTGAACTTAAGCAGCATGGGCTTGAAGCACCTCCCTCTTGTTAGCATTGTGCGCCTTCTTCTTAACATTCTTATTGGAATTACCTTCGGTGGGGAAAATTTGAATGGAAGGTTGAAGTGCCTTGGCTTTTGGTTGAAGGGCAGCAAAAGATGCTGATAGATTTTGCCATGGTAGTTGGAGTTGCTTCCGTTTCGGGAACTTGGCAAAACAAACAGCTTCGTGATGTCCTTCTTTCCCACAATAATCACAAAAGAGATCCTCGAAAGGAATGTTGCACTTACTAGCTTTGTGGGTAGGATTGCTATAATAGTTGTAAAAAGGTAGGATGGGTGCTGTTGAATGCACCGCTTTAGCCCTTGAAAAAGAATGTGATGATCTTATTAGTGCAGCTAGTGGAGGTTGAGACCTTGAACGTGATGGATGCTTCATAATGTGCATGAGCTAGTTCCAACTTTTAAAAAATGTTGTACACATTTAACAAATTGTATAAGTCTCCAAATTCTATAAAAACATGTTGCAAAACTTGCGCATGGAGTGTTAGAATACCTTCTAATGAACGAAGATACCGATGGGTAGCTTCTAGGTTTGTGATGCTTTGAGTATCCTCTTTGAGCTTGAGAAGCCGTTTGTAGAGCATCTTGAGGGTTTTGTCCTTTTGCCAAAAGAAGGTGGCAAATTGTAAATTTTTTTTAAAACTCTTAATTAAAAATTTCAACTCAAAAATTTGAAAAAATTCCCCCATTGGATCAACAAAAGTTGGAGCATCGATGGTGGGAGGAATGTTTGCAATAATAGCAATGAGTTGTTGAGGAGAAAAGGTTATTAAAGTAGGTATCGCATCTGAATTATTGGGCACAATCCCATGATGTGTAATGGCAGCTTGCAGTGCAGCTTGCGAGGTGGTGTTGATGGTTGTGGCATAAGCTGGATTGGGGATTTGAGTGATGCCCAAAATCCTCGGAGAATGTTGCTCATAGACATCCAATGCTTCATAATGCACATAATGGGCCAATTGTTTAAATGTAAACACCTCAGTGTAATTAACGCCATACGTGAGCTCTAATTCACAAACCATAGTTGAAAAAGTTGCTTTGAACTCTTTTAAAGAAATGGTACCTCGCCTTCTGTTGAACTTCTCAATTTTCCCAAAGGAATTGTTGACCTCCATGGTTTATATGGGTATAAAGGTAACGACTTGTAATGAAATATATGGTGATGGTGTGAAAACATGTGCGACAACAAACGTACCCCACTTATTAACCCTTCCAAATGGACTTTGATGTATAGTTGATGTAGTGTAACTTGAACCTAAATTTTTGGTAGGAGTTGTACTAAATGATAGTGGTGTTATAGATGCTTGATGGTACTGTCGTGAAGATCATGAGTTCAAAGAAATCGGCTCAAATGATTGTGTGTCACTTCATAACTGATACCTTGGCTCTAGCCGAGCGGTAGTGCTCTCACCATACCGACACAACCATGTGCGATAGTCTCAATTTTTAAAAGTTGCATCAGGGATATTTGAATCTAGTAAGGTTATTAAGGGCTTTTAGCAACTTCATAGGGAATGATGAATGTGCTTAGTGCGTGGAGGGGTTGTTTTCTTTTATGAAATGCGTTACTGGTGAATAAAGTGTTAGGTTAGCTCTTTTCTTCAAACAAAAAGTTGGTAACCATAATTTTAGAAACTTTATTGCATAATTAGGGGTGAAAAATCTCTAGAGGTTAACGGTCGAAGTAGACACTAGAATTCACGGTGTGCAACGTAACATTAGTCTTGTTATAATATTTAGTGAATAGCAAGGATGTTAGAAATTCTTGAAGTAGTTAAAGGGATGTTAATGAAAGGTCTAATAGAAATAGAACAATCTTCAAGCCGTTGAACATAAGGTTAATTCAAAATAATTCAACGATTAAATAGATGGTATAATGGTGTGCCAATGGCAACATGAATCTCATAATAACTGAAACATTTATTTAGTTTGTGAATGAATTCAGCAAGAAACTACAAGTACATGTGAAATCTTGGGCTATGCCATAGTGATAGTTCATAACTGTAGGAAATCTAGGATGCGTTAGATGGTGCGAACTAGGTAATCCGTTTTGCTATTAGGAGGCAGTCGACAAATCGGACCGCACAACCAATGATAATGTCCAACGCTGGGAACTAAAGATCATGCAAAAATAGAAATATCTTCAATTTTGCATCAACTTTCATAAACAGTCTCAGGTTCGTCACTAAAAACGGGGTCGATTTATAGCAAGATCACTAGGGTGTGAGAGTTCAGAGAAATACGATAGTATCAGGCTCAAGGGGGTTCAACTTCAAGACGAGCGCACATCTCTCGAGATTCGGGTTTTTCATCACAAGGATGTTGTGTTAAGGTTAGATCTAAAAATGACTCCGGAGGCGGTTTTTCATTTGCTTGTGCGGCTTAGGGCCCATAAGATGGGACCATGCACGACGCCATAGTTTCAAGGAGAGGAAAAAGGTTAGATCTTCAATCAAAATCAAATCGACAATGAAAGTGTGAAAGACTTGTTACATTGAGGTGCGTAATCGTAATTTATAGATCAAGGAAAAAGAAAAAAAGGCGAGAGTAACAACCTAGAACCATGGTAAAGTAAATCCATAAGGTCAAAGGAAAAAATTGAAGGTTTAAGTAAAGTTGTTGGGGGGAAAATGGGAAGAGGTGAAAAGGTGTTTTTCCTTTATTTTCCATTGGCCACCAAGCATGGAACCTTCCATTGGCCACCAAGCTTGGAACCTTCCATTGGCCACCAAATTTTGGATTTACCATCACCTCCCTTTTCCTTCTCTTTAAAAGGTGGATTCGGATCATTAGGAGCTCTTTCTTTCCCCAAACATAATTTTCAATTTAATCTCGAATATTTGTTCCCACAAGCTTCTTGAGGAGGAAAATAATGATTAGTCTTGGGAGGTGGGAAAAAGAAAGAAAGTATAATGGAAATCTTATAATAGTTTTGAAGGAATGGAAGTGGGTAGTGATAGTACTGGGAAGTTGGAACTTTAGAAAAGATTTCACAAACCCTCTCAGGTTTCATAGCATAACTTCTTGCTGGTTAAGCTACAAAGCTTATGATTTAATAGTAAGTTGCGCCTTGTAGTTAGCTTTCTAACGAGCTAAGGCAAGCCGAATTTGAATAATGTAGGTGTTAGAATTGATGTTTCAAATGACTGATGGTTTGCAGTCAAGTTGAATCAACTACCTTCGTAAAACCCTTTTGGGTTTGGTAGTATAACTCCTTACCGGTTTAGCTGTAGATCTTAAGATTTGGTAGGACGGTGCGCCTTGTAGTTAGCTTCCTAGTGAGCTAAGGCGAGCCGGATTTGGATAACCTACGTCAATAATTCAAATGACTAATGGTCTGTAACCAAGTTGAATTCACCACCTTCGTAAAACCCTCTCGGGTTTCATAGCATAACTTCTTACTGGTTTAGCTACAGAGCTTAGGATTTGGTAAGAAAGTGTGCCTCATAATTAGCTTTCTAATGAACTAAGGCAAGCCGGATTTGGATAACCTATGTGTTAGAAACAATATTTCAAGTGACTAGTGGTGTGCAACTATGTTGAACATGGTGTTGAGTCCTTAAACGTTGGTTTAAATGAATGACAATTTGACATAAAGTTCTACGATGTGCAATGTTTAAGCTTGAAAAATATATCTATGAGTTCTAATCACAAATGATGCATAAGAAATAGGCTACTTAATTTTAACTATAAACGTAATCTGACATCTAAAAATACACTTACATTTTTTTTCACCAATAACATTTGTGCTTTTAAACATAGTCACCTTGTAGAATCAGGAGTAAAGGGATGGAAAGTCGCCTCACATTGTGTGGTAAAAACGCCAAGTATCGATCCCGATACCTCTCGCAATGTTTTGTAATTTATTTAGCACCTTAACCTGCCCAAATGGAAGTCCATGTCGAAACTATCGAAATTGAAAGCATTTGGTGCACGATCATGCACCAAAATTATTTGAAGAGAAGTCAATTATTCCACACATAGATCATGCATTGGCTTCAGGAACCAGGTACTTCATATATATAGTATTAATCCCAAAGGCACTACCTCCTACACGGTATTCATCCCAAAGGAACTAGACATCACATACAATATTCATCCCACAGGAAATAGCTCATCTAGAGTATTCATTCCTAATATTTTTATGGTTAGAAAACCACTTCGTAGTTACGGCCAGTGGGGCACGTGTACACACGATTGGCGTCGTCCTTAGAGTAGGAGTAGGCATCGGGACAAGCGTTTGCGAATTGTTCAGTTCCAGGCGTGGCAACCGGTCCTGGGCCATCAACGTTGTAGCAACCGTGGCCAGTTGGGCCTGTTAGATAGTTGGGAGACTGGCAAAAGCTGTAAATGTTGCCGATGGAGCAGATAGGAATGCCACACTCCAGTCCTTGCCTTTGTCCAGGATATGCAATGTTTGTTGGGTTGATCAGCAAAGGCAGGTTGTAAGCGTTCTGCAAACCATAAAAAATAATCAGAAAAATGCAGATTAATTAGTTCTACCTTGAAAGAGATCGAAGTTCTATATTGAAACCGATCGTGGTACCCAAACGCAAAACAATAAAACAGAAAAAGAAGATCAGGATTCAGCAGCCACAAAATTATACTCGTGATCAGCATGAGCAGCTGCTAACTAGCTACCCGCGTGCTCTAGCACTAAGCTAAACTACAGTTCCATACATTGAAAGTCAGGGGCTAGGGGAAACACATAAGTATGCCTAATTTAAAACAAACTTATCTGTCAGATCAATTGTGAACCACATGGATGATGCAAAAGTCTAGGTCTGCAGATTGATCAATTAACCATAAGGTGATCTGAAAGTCTAGCTATGTTGTAGATCATAATCTTAGTTCAATAAAGACAGAATAGGTCTAATAATAATAATAAGGTCCGAATTTGCTTCAGATTCGTTCTAGGATTTTGTTATCTGGACGTGTGTTATAGGTGATCAAGACTGCATTTTCTGCAAAGGCTATTCGAAGTCCGGCTGGATCGAAGAAGGACGTACCACGTTACTGAGATCGTAGTAATCTTCGCCAACGGCACCGATGGTGAACTCCGCAAGGTCTGCCTGAGGTTTCGCCATATTTCCAACTGTTGGATTTGCACTGCCTTCTGGATAGCCCCGAACCACCCCACCGGGCCAGTTCGGCCCCACGTCGGTCACCTGGAATCCGTTGTAGGGACAAAAGCGTAACAATTCAATTGTGCACCATAGCTGTTACAGGTTGCGCATGCTGAGATCGTTTCTGAGGATTGATTTCTGATGTTGATTGACGCAGCTGCACAAGTAATGAGACACAATTTATGCAGGGTCAGATCGTGTTACAACTCTAGAACATTTAGAGAGTAGTACATACCCCAGAAGAATAAACCGTCCATGACGGTGATTTGTATGCCTTCGACGTCCGCGTACGATTGTTTCTAGTCAAATTGAGAATTGTGATATGCCCAGGAAAAAAAAATCAATCTGATCATGTAATTTTTTGGATTCTCCAAAACCTCTGCATGAAGCCAACTTTCACACAACTTCAAAAAGTTGAATTTGCAGAATCTTAGATTTCAGATACCATTGGCAAGATCACGAAAGTCTAAGGTTTCTCGATGAATGCTATCTAATATCCATTAGACTTTGACATACAAGTATGTTGTCCCAGTTTCTATCACGTCACTATCAAATGCAGACTTCCGGAATCCCCGATATGTATACGAATAGATCAGAATGCCGCAATTACAGAAGTATGAGTTTCAGGTCAACTGCATATTTCCAATTCATAAAGATGTTAATGTGCGCGCCCTAGTCTAATCCTGCAAACAATCTGCAGGTACACGAATATGACGTGATCCTCATCGATCCTGCATGCCAATATGAGGAGTCAGTCTAGGGAAGTAACTAACCGTTGATGGAATCGATGGCAAGCGAAATGACCACAGCCATCGGCAGCGCCTGAAGGGCCACAATCCTCACAGAGCTCTTCATTGCAGTCATATATGAAATGCACCAGCTGCCGGCAGGGCGAAAGAAGGTTATAAAAGTAAGAAATTAGTGTGAGCTGGGTACAACAGATCTAACTAGCTAGATCAACTGCACCACAAAGTGGCTTCTTATAAGAGTATAAGAATTATGAGCTGGGTACAACAAATCTAGCTAGATCAACTGCAGTAACAAGTAACAGTGGACTGTGTATGCTCAGAATGAAGTTGAATGAGACTTGTCGGGAGTAGCTAGAAACCATGACATATTTATGTGCAGCAGCAGCCGCTACCCATAGCAAGCTTTTTAATCAGAACGACGTCATCGGGATCAATTCCGGGAGTAACAAGCTGAAGTAAATGACGCGCAATTGGGTCCAAGACTTCCGGATGGACAGGCGGTCCCTACATGAGTTTCTTAATTTTCAGCCATATTTACGGCGAAGTGTCTTTCAGGCAACTCAACTTTTGTACCTGCTGCATGCTGTACACTAATGAGTCATGACTTTTCTGTGCCACGTGAAGTGATATTTCTAGACCCCCGGTATGAAGAATTACGATGTTTTTTTCCCGATTAGGTGTCAAAACTTGGAAAATTTAAGGCTTCTACGTGAAATAAGTTTTTATATTAATTGTTAATTTCTAGAAGGAACTTTCAAGAGAAAATGGAAGCACTGTCGATGGGGAAAAGGTTGTGAATAATACGGTCCTATTAGAACTACCATCAGAACTTACTAAGGAAAAGGGTAGTTTCACAAGATTTGTTTTGAAGTGTATGAGTAGCAGATTTTTTTTCTCCTTCAATTTTGTGAGGTAGATGGTGTTGCGATCATACACAAGAAGACTTTGCCAAATTGGGCTACATGTCAAAGAGGAGAGGAGAAAATTTTTCCTATTCCAGTCTTAGTTTGGCAACCTGCTGGAACCTATAGTCTAATAAATATGGGAAATTCAGACATTTTCTCATAGAATTATGACGATTGGGGCCATCTCTTCCCCAAAGAAACCTTTGTCTGAATAGCATGGCACCATTTTTTGTTATTTAAACATGGTGAACTCAGCCAATTTTTCCTCGAATTATGGCAACTTGGGGCTTTTTTTTTTTTTGCCAAAATTGCCTTTGCATGAGTAGTATGGCACTTGAGAAAATTAGTCAAGAAAAAAAACATTGGGTAGTAGTGATTTTTTCTTTCCATTTTCTGATGTTGCATCACTGGATAGCATCCCAAGAGGGATTAAGCATTAAATGGTCACAGGATTTTGGAAGCCTGTCTAAATGTTTTAAAAAACTAGTTAAAAGATTGCTATCCAAACTAAAATCAGAGTCCAAATGTGGTGAATGTGGTTCCATATTCTTATTATTAGCTTCATTTTGGCGAAATTTCGCACAAAAAGAAACGCTGCTGGGTAGCTGATCAGTTTGGGAGGAGCAGTTGAAATTAATGCGCTGGCTTGATCTCAGCATAGTGCAGTTGTTTTACACGTGTGATCAACAGAACGCTGTCTCTAACATGACTTGATCTCTTATGGATTTCTTAGAAGTGTCAGCTAAGCGATTATTGGTGTGACTCAAAACTGGAACAGGCGGAGGATAATTTACTGCCGAAGTGTTGCAGCACTCATTTTTTTGGGTGGAAAGTTTGTTGTAAACTGTATGCGTGTGGGGTAAAAATCAACAGTGTCAAACGTTTTTGAATAAACATTGAGTGAACTTCATGGTATGAAAATGATGTGAAGCTGGATGAAGCCTCTTATTTGCAAAATCCAATTCATGGAATTATATATCTTTTGTGCAAGATTATGAGATCCAGCATTCCTTAATCAAATTTTGGATACCCTATCAGACATTACAAGGTACTAAAGCCCTAGGGTGGGGTTCTTAATTTGGTAACGTGTAATGTCACCCCACCATCAACTCTAACACTCTTAAAGCACTTCCAGTGTATGCAAAGGGCACCTTATATCGATGGATATAAGGTGCCCTCTAGAAATTGGGAGAGATATCATGCCTACTCCTCAAGGGTGGGATGGAAATTATGCCTACTTATAGGTGTAAGAACCCTCCCATTATTGAGGAGCAGGCATATGAACCCTCCCATTCATACACCTCGTGATCTACATTTGGTTCATGATAAATTTTGCCTGGTGCTTTACCATAGCCCATGGGTGAGGGACATTCCCAAAAACGCCTCATCCTAGGTCCCTTATTTTGAGAATGCCCCCACCCTAGGGTTTTACCCTACTAGTAAAGCCCTGAGGCAAATGTTATGATCAGTGGTGTAGGATTATTTGAAACTATGAAGATACATGGGAATTTTCCAGAATCAGAGAACCTACATCAGTTCCAGACTTTCTTTGAAAAATTATGGAAATCAGAGAAACTATAGAGATCCATCAGAATATTCCAGAATCAGAGAGCCTTCATCTGTTCCAGACTTTCTTTGAAACAAAATCAAAATCAGAAAACCATCAGTCCCAGTTATTTCAACCCCCTAAACAGCTGACAGTTTTCATGGAAGAATAAAAAATAAGTACCCCCAATTTATAATGGGGGTTTTAGCCCAGGCCAAAAATGGTGATGTATAGTTTTGGAAATAGAAATTTCACGCAGCCAATGGGAAGGCTTAGCATGCACTCAAATTGTCTTGTTTTTTTCCTTTTAAGTTTTGGGTTGGGGGGGGGGGGGAGGATTTT
>Ga0209611_10008602_pt1 | contig 15852 bp, 7 predicted proteins | sample S1TSphgellanicum_3_FD_187693 | JGI IMG/M metagenome (GOLD analysis project Ga0209611, IMG submission 187693) | Host-associated microbial communities from peat moss isolated from Minnesota, USA - S1T2_Fc - Sphagnum magellanicum MG (SPAdes) (version 2) | ecosystem: Host-associated > Plants > Peat...
TTAACTTAGCAGCATCTCAGAAAGTAAATGAAATCCACTTTATTGGACCCTGCTCACTCAGAGACAGGGACTATCGCATTCGATCCAACTTTTGGAAGTTTTACCTTATTAGAACTAGTTTCACGTTCGGTGAACCGGTTTCTTTGATGAAATTGTTGTACTGTCTAAATTGGAACAGATGTCTTTTTTGGTGTTCAGAGTGTGGACACAGTACGTTGATGTACAACATCTTATTTATTGGCAGGACCAGCGTGTTTGCGACGCCTTGTTAGAACAATAGCAATCCTCACAAGTACAGACCTGCAGAAATTTCATACTGTAGTTTTTTTTTAAAAAATTTGTTGAACCAGCACCTACACCGGTACCATGCTACAAACCCAAAAACAATTTGGGTTGCTTTGAGACATTTACCTTAGCCTAGGGTCAGTTTCCACATTGACAAAATTAATAATTATTTTCTTTCAAAGAATTATTTCTCTTTTTTTAATTTTGAAGTTGTTAATTTTACCATGATCTACTATGATATTGTCTTATGAATGAGTAATGAAATTATCTAGAGTGTAACCTATCATAATTATGATGATTTTCAACATGTCAACTTCATATTTTCACAAAATTTTGTTTCATTATTTATGTTGACGATTATTTAATGATGAAACTGACCTTAGGGTAAGGTATAGATATCCTATCATTTAGACTAAATCAGAGTTTCTAACCCCAAATTTAACATTTCCTCCTGTAATTATTAGCTCTAAAAAGTCTTTACTCAAGAAGGTAAAGGGACCAGTGCATGTGCAGGTTCACCATGGACGTGTATTTTGCAGCAATGTTCTAAACTGTAAGTTCCTGTCGACTAGGGGAAGGGGTTATAAGGCTTTCTTAAGTGTAAGATATTTTTGATCCTCTGACCATGATTTCAAAAACTATTGGCAAAAATGTTGAAATTTTGAAATAAATTCATGTGAAAAGGTCACTCCACAATCATTTATATTTGTTTAATTCATAAGCTTTTCACAAGGTTTATAAACCTAATTATCCCAAGTTGAGAACACAACTTTTGGTGTTAAATTCTGGGTTTGATGTGAGTGCAGTTTCTCTCCATTCATAAAACTTATCCAGAAAGTAATTTTTATTTTGAGCTCTTAATTGGATACTAACTTCACCACTTACCCTCTTCTCTTTTTAAGCTACTCATAAAGTCCAACAAAGTGAGGACCAATCTTCAAAACTACTAATAAACTCTTTGAAAATTTTTATCACATTATGATCACATAAATTGGAGGTACGGAGTAGAGATTAACTAGGTTACAAGTACCAACCTTCCTACGAATGGGTCACCTACCTACCCACACATGGTTTAACTATTTATTTATTTACCCATAGCCCACTTCCTTACTTACCCATGGGCTACCTACTTACATTTGGGTTATTTATTTATTTACCTATCTATTTACTTGTGAATTATTTACCTACTTACTTATTTAGTATAGGGATTATTAAAACCTTACATGGAGTTGCATAAGATCATTTTAAGCCCTATTTAAGGACTATTTAAAAATTACATAAGTTTGCCTAAAAAATTATAAAGAATTTTTGTAAATTAAAAAATATTTAAGGATTATTTGTGAGGTTACATAGTGAGTTATTTAGGGGTTGGCTAAAGGGATTGGCTAGATAATATTTAAGGATTACCTATAGACCTACATTGGTTAGGGGATATTTAGGGGATTATTTTTGGGATTATTTAAGGACTATCTAAGAGGTTATTTAGGAAACTAACTAGGGACTTTTTTAATTAGGAGATACCCATAAAACTATTTATGAAGTTATATAGAGAATTATTTAAAAGTTAACTACAAAGATATTTAAGAATTACATATGGATTTTATGTAATTTTGTAAAGTAATTTTAAGTATCCCATAACCGAGGTAGGCCTTTAGGTGTCTCCTTAAGTGATCCTTAGATAGCTTTTTAGGTAAAGCCCTATGTAAGTTTTTGATACCACTAGATGGCCCCTTTAGTAAACTCTATGTAACTTCTTAAATAGCTTTCAAGTATCTCATAGGGTGCAAATGGGATACAATGAACCAACAAGATTACAGAAAAAAAAAGACTGCATATCCTTTTTGTCAAAAAAAACTTTTTCGTACCAATGAATTTTGGAACAATTTTTTTTGCAAGTTATTATAATAAGTGTTTATAGTTGTCCAAGTACATGATATGTTTTTTTTTATCATTTTTGAATAAATATGATTTTTTGAAAATGTCCCAATTCCTTGTAAATTTAGTCTTTTGTCTTTAAAAATGATAATAATTTCAAATCATAACCAATTCTTTTTTTTTACATTTTTATGTTTTCTTGTATGATAAAGTACAACTTTTTTCAACACATCATGTACACTTTACCCCATTTATGTGTTGCAAAGGACTTTTGAAATTCTTTGAATTTTTAAAGTTTGACAATTCCACATATCTTAAGGTATGACTATTTTTTTAATGTCGTTAATAACTCTTTATCCTCTTTATTTTTTCCCCATCAAATGTGATTTATTATATGAGTCCTTTTGATAATCCATTACAAAACTGACTCATGTCCAATGCATTCATATTCACTTTTAAAAAATTTAAATCAAAACTTAAAACTTAAAATTTTATCAAATGGATTTTATTTTTTGAATTCCTTAACATTCATATGAATGAAAAAGTAGTAATTTTCCATGTTTGCCATGGCTTTAAATGGCAAGACATAAATATTTATCAAATTTTATTTTTATTTTTTTGGCGGTCCAACTCTCTTTTTGGTTCGTTGGATTGTGACTACACTCCATAGCCTAAGTAAATCTTTAGGTGTATCCTTGCATTCCTTAGGTTAGCCTTCTAAACAACCCCCAAAGTAATCTTTGGGTATCACATAACCTAGATAAACCCTTAGATGTTTCCCTAAATAATTTTTAGATAGGTCCTATGTAGTTCCCTAAGTAACCTTTAGATGTCCCCCAACATAAGAAATCCTTAACTAACCACTTAGGTAAACTTTGTGTAATCCCTTAAATCCCTTTAAGTGTCACATAACATAAACAAATCCCTAGGCAAACACATAGGCAACAACAAAATAGAGGAGATAAGAGGAATTCAAGTCATCCTAACTTGAAAAAGAAATTTGAATTCCCTCTTCTATCATATTCCTTTGGCATTGTTTGATCATGCATTTGGGATATCATCCTCAATTTTAAGGAAACCTAGGGTTGTATTCCTTAGTTTTCCTACCTATGTAAATAACTTTATACAATCATCTCAATATAATTTTGATGTCTTATGGCATGTTGGCTACAAATCAATGTATATTTTCTTTTGAAATTTGATCAAATAGGTTTGTTCATTGGCATCATTAATTCAACACCCCAAGTTATAACCAATGTTGTTGTAATCAAGTAGGATGAAGTACTTGACGAATGTTTCAAAACAAAAAATGACATGTGATGTGCACATTTTCATGATTAGGTAGACAAAACTAAGAACATAATGTTCCCCTTCCTCTCCTTCAAAATACTTCAACAATTCAAGATTGGACCTTTCCTTGGCCATTATAATGACCCTTTCTTGTGATAAACTAAAGATTTAGGCAATAATCTTTCTATTCAATAATATTTCTATTCCCCAAACACTATTGTTTTGTGTGGCATACTTGAAATTGCATATCATATATTTTACTAGGGATTGTTGGTTTGTGAACCAATCCTTGGTTTTTAATTGCTTCAATTCGATTCATTACACCCATTCAACCTTTCAAAAAAGTCTTCAATTAATTGATAACATGCCTATAAACATTAAGGTTGATGTCCTCGAACTTTGAAATGGTAATTTCTCTTGTGATGTCCTTGCAACAACACTTGCTTACAAAGATATCGCCAATAAACTTTTGTTTTCTCTTCATCATATCTTCAAATGTAATGGCAACTTCCTTGTAGTAATTATACTCCCAGTTCCACAAAATGATACTATAACCTTTGTGTGGTGATCTTGTTAGAATGTGGTTGATCCCATACACAAAAATTCAAAACCAAATAAAAGAATTATTTCTTCGAACCTCCCATTCTCTCAAAGGTGTACGCAAGTAACTTGCTTTTCTTTTTAATTGTTTAATAATTCCAAAGATGCCACCAACTTAGCTTTGCATCCTTGTTAATGTCATCTTGATTATCTTCTTAAAAAGTTTAAAGTTTTTTTCAAGAATGGGGACTTCAACCTTCTTTAGCTTCTTTCAACTATCACCAATGTCAATATGTGAATGACTAAAACTATTTTTTTATAGATCAAAGTTTCTTGGCTTGGAAAGTTTATATGACATTTTTTCTTATGGCATTACAGTTTTTAATTTATTTTTTACTTATTAAATTATTAAATAAATAATAAATAATTATAATTTATAAAATTAATATTTCATAATTTTCATCCTAATCAATCAATTATTATTATTAATTGATCAATATTTATCAACTCATAGAAATAAAAATAAATCAGTTTTAATTAATTAATCATTATTCCATAGTTTACATTATTTAATGAATTTGTTGATAGTGTTATTTTATGAATAATGAATATTGGTTTGATATTAAGATTACGTCATCTTAATATGACTTCACCATTATAATTTAATTATACATTAAAATAAACATGGTATATTTGTAAACAAACCATAATATAAAATCGAGATGAAATTGTTCATTTTAATGTGTTTAATATGTGTTCAATATAGGTTAAATACATTTAAATATATTAATTGAGTTTGAATATATGTTTCATGTACTTTGACTACATGTTAAATATACTTTAATGTAGTCCAAAACACTTTAATGTACATAAAATGTATAAGCACACCATAAAAAGTAACCAAGTTATAACTAAATTTGCAACTAAATGAACATAAGGGCCTATTTTTTAATGAAAAACCCAAGAAGTTAGTTAATATGGAAGGATGTATAATTAGTAATCGCACCATAGTCGCAAAAATAGTAAGAAAATTAAATAGATGGTTATTAGTTGTAAAATTTAGTAAACGTAGTTACAAATGACAAATAATCACATGTAGTCACAAATTGGATGGTTACATAATATAAGATTTCTTGTAATGTATCCATAAGCATCATCCATGAAAGAGCTCCCATAATGTTTCTATGATGGACACCAAATGCTCTTACAACACCCCTAGTTGAAGATGTAATATGAACATTAATTGCAACAATCAAAATTACATGTTTAGTTACAAGTTGAACATTATTTTGCACATGTTTGTTCTCATCTAGTGTTTTTGCCACCTCAACAATCATTTCTTGTCAAGCAATGGAAACCTTAGCACGAAGGATATGGTTAGGTCGATCCATGAAAACAATAGCACAAGATAGTGTTTTACCCATAACAAGCTTCCAACTCTTAAGACAAAGGCAGATCCACAATTTTGTTTTGATATAATCATAAATATCTTTTGTTATGAGTCATTGATCTTGTTCATCCATCGCCTTGTTCATTACCTACAAATGTTTCCTCAACCACTTGCCATTGTTGTTATTGAACAACTTTGGATAAAACCCAAGATTGACACTTCTTTGCATTTTGATTTGCAAGCCTAATGGCAATGGTTTGTAGATGCTCTGCCTCAATGGCTTGTATGCAAGCTTGCGTCCTTTTTTTAACATTCCTTTGAAAACCCATCCTTCAAACCTATAACTGCCAAATGTTTGCCAACCTACATATACAAACAAACATCTATCAAAGAAACATGTTTGAAGAATAAAACATCATGATGTTAAGGAATTAAAAAAATGATGTTTAAGTATAGAGAAAACATAAGTTCATGTTTAATGCTAGAAAGATTCAAAGAACACTAATCACTTCCTATTTGTTTAAATCAATACAGTGCAACTTGCCAAGCTTAACAATGCCTTTTACACTTCTATAAAATGATTGTCACAATAAATCCACCAATTGCCTATCAAAATATATGTTTTCATTTGTCCAAACCTTACAAACCTCATGTAAATAGTCTAGTTACTTAAAACATAAGATTTCATTTGAGTAGAAAATACTATCATCTTCATTCTCCATGGATGCTTTATAGAAGGATCCTTAATTAGAAGCACATCACCCCACTTAAAAGAGTTGATGCAATTCCATGGGAAAGGGTCAATTTCAAAATGAGGATAATATTCAATTTGGAGATCATAAGTGAAATTAAAAATTGTGTTATTATTTATACTCAATCCAATGAATGTAAAAGGTAAAGGTAGGTCATACTAACCCTTCTAACCTTCTTCAAACAAATCATCTTCAATTTTGACCAACATGTTCATGTGTGAAGCTTCAATGCACAAAGTTTTTTTCATGTGATTACCAAATAAACAAACCCCAACCATTAATTATGTTCAAATATGTTATTTGAATGCACAACAAGGACAAATTTGAAATCCTCACAACTTGATGTGGAAACTTCAAAGTTATGGCCATATACAATTTCACATAAACAATACTACACACAAAATTCTGCAAGTGTTTCAAAAACCCTACTAAAAACAAAAATCATTGTGCCTCAACACATAAGGGCCGAACATAGAAGGCCATTAAAAATTTGGCGATTGTGAAAACAACCCTAAAATACATTTTACAACTAGATTATGACACATGTATCCATGATGTCACCTTGTGGTAATGCCCATGAGTGAAATATATTTTTTCACACATTTGATGATTGGAGGCTCTAATGTACTACTCATGGATGTTTTTTTGTGAAACAACATCTCCTAGAACATTGTTTCTAGTGCACCAAGGACTTTTATAAAATTTCCACATGTTTCCATAACTTTCCTCAAATAAAAATAAATCATTTTTTAATGACTCTTTTCATTTCAGGATTGAAACAACCCATCTATGATATTGGGGGGAAAAACACAATTCCCACAAATAGATTATCCAATATGACTCATATTGGTTTTGTTAGACTATGACTAGGTTTATCAACCAATTTCAAAAGTATATTATTTATTCACATGATAACATTTATCATAAAATTTATTTATGTGTTTCAAAAATAATATAGATTAAGTAAGTGAGTCCCATTTAAACATTTATATCCATTCAATAACACATATTACTTATAGTTTAACAACCACTATGTAAAAATCACCTCGTGATTTCCAAAAATGGACTCCTTAATGTGCAAACACCCTTGGGCCCAAATTAGCTTAACCCAATTTTGATTAGGAAATGTAGAATGACTAAAAAAGTTTTGGGGTAACCTTAAGTCTAAAGGAGCATGTTAAGGGTGTGTCCTTATCCCAATTCGACTTGAAAAGTGAATGGCCTGGTTAGGATAAAGGGGTGGTAGGCTAACCAGATTATGATAAAGCATGGTTATCTTACCCTTGTTTTAGACTAGTTTAAACCGTTTAATAAGGAGGTATGAACAGAGTGGAAAACACTACTTCTCAAAAGCTTCTATCAATTAGGGTTTAAGTAGGATAGTAATAACAGTGTCTTCATGAAGCTAAAAGGAAAGGAAATAGTTGTTGACCTTTCTTTTCCTGAATGATGAGTGGGGCATGGGGAGTGGTGAGGAGGGAAAAATGATGATGATGTTGTGATTTGTAAGGATGAGGAAAGATCTTGGCACATCATGAGAGGACGAAATAGATGAAGAGGGGTTTTGCAACATCATGGATGAGTAAACTTTTTAAAACATAATCAAGTCAACATTTTTTTCTAGAGGATGGAGGTAAGATCATGAAATGATGATGTTGGCAACTGCTCAAGTGGGGAATTTCATGAGTGTGGTTACTGGACGTGAATGGTGGAGAATCAAGAAGAATACATGGGCCTATTGCTAGAAAAACAAAATAGGAGTAGAAAAGGGGAGGGAGCTTGAAAAGGTGGTTGTTAGACCTAATAATGAAAAAGTAATGGTTTGCCCTATTGTGAAAACAAGAAAAAAAATTAGGGGGAAGGTTGTCCTATAGAGGCAAAATGTGAAGGGAGGTGTAGGTAGTTGGGAGATAAGATTGTAGTGAAGGAAAATAATATAGAGACCATGTTAGAAGTTAGCTATAGAAAGAAGTGAGAGATTCATGATTGGAAGAAATACATTATAACTTCTTCTTGAAGATGTGAAACTTGTTTGTGTGTAAAGACCTACTAGAATTCTTGAATGATGATGCTAGCATGAGTATGTCTTGGTTTAGGCTTGTAGTTGGTTAAATGCAGAAGAAAGGAGTGGTAGAAAAAGGTGGGATTACTATCTGCAACAAATAGGAAAAATGTATTTAACCAAGAAAATAAGGAAAAAAGTTGTTAGAAGGAGAAGAATTTATTTGGCTTTGACTACATTAAAACCATTGCATTATAAAATGATTTTTGGAAAGAATTGACTTGAAAATAATTGGGGACTTATTAGGGTAAAAAACAAGGATTTAAGTGACAAGTTGTGACTCCCCCCTTTGATGATCTCCAAAGAGGTAAGGGATAGTGGCCTAGGTCAAATTGTTAAGGATGCGTTAATTTTGTGCTTAACAACTCCCATATTGGGCTTAGAACTACGACTTCTTCAATGATGGACATCAGTTTTAATATAAGACCTACATTTGCAGATGAAGTAAGTTATTTCCAATGAATTAATCACTCACTGATGGTGCGCAACAATCCAATCCATATTGACATTTTTTTTAAATGCTAAGAAGTTGCTAATCAATTAAATCTTTGTTTAGCTTATCAAATACGCTCTAGCTCTAATCATTTTTTCTAATTAATTTATTTTTCAAAAATTTCAGTTTTGTGTCCACACCTAAACAGAACCAGGAATTTGATTCCAAGTTTGATTCTATAAAAAAATAAAATAAGGTTTCAATTTTAGTTTTTAAAATCAGATCCAATTTTGGTTCGATTTTTATTATCATAATATTTTCATAGTTTTGACACATGTTTGTCAAATATTTAATTAATTTTGAAATATTCATTTCAACAAATAAAAATATTTTTTGAGATTCCATACTTTCTTTCATTTTTAAAAAAATCAACATTTTTGAAAGTAATATAATTAGTGTTGAAGCTATGAAGGTAGTAGGTTAATCAAAATTGGAATTGACCTATCTTCCTAACCATAATGAAACATTGTGTGAATTAACACCTACATTGGTACTATGTTAAAATTTGCAAATTTTACCAAAGTGAGTTTCTACCCAACATTGGAAATAACCCCTCCCTTAAGTGACAAGAAATTTCAATTTTGAACAAGGTTTCAAAATACATAACCGAGGTCATCCTTTTTTTTTATTAGTGAATTTTTACCAAAAAGTGAAATAAGTTTTTTTGAAAATGAAGTATTTTAGAAGTTGTTATAGCTTAGAAATGAAGATTTTTTTTTGGGGGGGGGTTGGGTTTCAATTTTTATTTGTCACTATGTAACCATCATTATAGAAGGTTGATTAAATATTTGTAGTCAAAATCTACTTTATAACCAGATGTGGGTAAATATTTTTAAAGATGTTTACCATTTTTTTACATCTTCATATGCATGAATATTGTCACTTAAGTTTTTTACATTAAAAAATTCCTTTAATATACAATAGTTAGGGTGAACAAGCACATAGGTACACTAGTTACCTTCATCTTCTTGACTAGAGAGGGCTCTTAGAACATCTCTAACAATGCTTAATGTTTGACCCTACAAAAATATTTTTCACATCCAAGTTTAGTTATTACTTTTTTGCAACCCTATGCAAGAAACTGAAAATAAAACAACAAATAGGTCGGGGGACTAATTATAGCAAACCACCTAGACCAATCATTATGACAGGCTACTAAAGGTGTTTTTTTATTCCCTTTAATTTTACATGCTCTCTTTTATTTTTTAATTCTACTTTATTGAAATTATCAATAGGTATGGTTTTTTTTTCTTAATATGAAATATCAAATAATAAGAAGCATAAAAGTTCCTTGTTTATTCATCAAGAACAAACTATTCTAAATCTTGCATTCCAAAGAAAAAAAAGGAAAAGCTTCAAAGAAAATCAAAGTAAAATGGACTTTCCAAAAGGTACAAAAAAAAAAAAATCTCAGATCCAGCTCTAAGTTCTCCTATTTGTACCAATTCATAGTGTTGTTTCAATTTAAATAATCACTAGTGAATACAAACTTCAAAATCAAAATAACAAAATTATTAGTCACAAGTTTAAATCAACCTATTGTTAACAACTAATTACTGCAATAGACTAGTTATCAATTCATGAAAAATCGGTTAACTTAAAACTTGTTTATCCAAAAAAAAAATTTTAAAATTAGGATTATATTGCCTCATTGGTTATTAGTTGATTTAACCAATTACAGTATACATACTACAAAATTGGGTTAACATTACCCCCCCTTGAAAACCAAATTTCATGCTAAAAATTAGTCACCTAGAACTACCTATTTAACTCCTACAGTTAAATCATCAACAAGTTGTTCACGTGTTGTATTAGCAAGTTTAGCTAAAATAATCGGTTGAGATTTTAGTTTATCAACAAGTGTGTCTTTCGGTATTATATCTGGAGTCTTAAAAGTTTCAGAGGTATGTGTAACAATGTCAATCAAAGTAACCTCTGCACCTACCCCAATCTATGGTATAACTAATGGTATGGGTTTTGGAGTAACAAGTTTTTCCAATGTTTATACTTGAATATTAACAACTACAACATGTACTTCCATAGGTTTTATGGGCAAAAGCAAAGTATAAGAAATAATGGCCAGCTTTGCTCCTCTTTTGATTAGCTTGGGTTTTTCAGTAGGTATGACAACAAGTTCACTCTAAAAACTTGTAGTTACATTTCCTACTTGCACAAGTGAAAATGTATGGAAAACATTAATAAGTACCTCAATTAGTTTGCAAGTAAGCCAATCATGTGTATAGCCATCAAATTACAACTAGTATGTGACCAGTTCATTTAGGTAGGCTTTTTCATTTACATGAGCAATTTCCAAACTGTCTTGGATTTATTCTTTTGTAATTTCATGTATAATTTACCACCATTCCTTCCATTTTGGGTTTTTATCAACAAATGCTTAGTTCTATAACTTAAACAAGGAATTATCCAAAAGCAATTCCTAAAATTCCTTCAATCAGTTAACCATGTATGTGGTTTGAAAAATTTTACCCAACACTTGACGAAATGTCTTTGATTCACCATTCAATTTTTGGATATGTACTCAAACTTCATGGGTACGATTTTCCATGTCAATGTTGACTTTCATAACTATTCCTTCTATTGTAAATAAGTATTTTTTAGCTCCAACAATTTTTTTTCCTGTTATACATTAATGGCCTCCATCTTACCATAGTCCCTTGTTAACCGATCAAATTCAATTTGTAGGGTTTTTACTTGTCATTACGGGTTTTGAAATGAGCTTAGGTTAGTTCATTGTACTTTAACTGTAAGGTTTCAGCCTTGTTGATTGCCTTTTTAACTTCAACACTATTAGTAACTAAATGTTTGTTCTTTGTTTGTAGTCTAAGAAGCTGGGTTTTCATAATAGTCAAATCCTTATTTCTATTTTGCAAGGCTTGTTTATGGCTAATTAGTTCTAGACAACATGCTTATAATTGGTTGTCGGTGTTTTCTAATAGGTTTTTAGCAATATTGTATTTGGTTTTCAAATCAACTAAACTGTCTATTATCTAAAGCAAAATATGGGTAATTAGGTTACTTGTTCAAAGAAAAGTGTAACTTGTTTTAGGCTTTTGTGTTGAGCATAAGCTATTGATGTTTCAGGAAAAATATAAACAAGTCTAGGCTGAACTAGTTCAAAAGGCTTAAATTGAACTGATTTTATCCATGTTGATAACAAGTTGTTAGCCTGTTTTGTAGGAGTAGAAGTTTATTCAATAGGTAAAGGTTCTTAATTTGGTATTTATTCAAAATCAAGTTTATTTTGATCCTCCATGAACTGGTCATTTCTGTCCTTATTGATTCATTGTCTTGCTATGTAGTGATATCAATTTCCATGTCCTCATCACCTCCCTCCATAATCATGATTCACTAATGGGTGCAAGGTTTTGTTCTTTGGTGGTGAATTAGTTGGCTCTAAACTCAACCAGTCTTTGGGAATTGACAACTTGGTTCATATTTTCACCCATTGTGATTACCAAACTAGTCGTGGTGATATGTTAGTTGAACGCATCAATTGTCATTCACTAATGAATTGTTGTTTGGTCACAACTTTAAGAGAGGGTTCTTAGATTGTTCCATAGCAATCTTCTTCTTTTCTCTCTTGAACTAGTTATGGTTTTGGAGAGTCAATAGGTGTATTTTCCTCTAACAAGGGAAACAAGTGTCATAAACAAACTTCTATAAATGGTCCAAAATAACAAGTTGTTGCCTTCTTGTTAGGCGCTACTAACCTTATTATCATTTGTTTTTGGTGTTGAGTCCATTGGATTAGTTCTATTGACATTTGTGTCAACATAATGGAACATTAGTTGATTTTCTTCCCCTTGTTTGCCAAATTCAGACTAATGGCAATATGATTACTAAAATAGGCTAACCTTTTTCATTAGTAAATGATTTGTAAGATTGCTGCAAATTTGATGTGGTATTCCTCCATCTGGATGACGCTCCAATGTTCTTTATTTACAAATGCATCTAGTTTACCTATGTTCTTAAAAAAACTTTGAACCTCTTTGACTAATGTTTTTGTTGCATTAACTACTCTTTCAACACTAACACCAAATTGTTGAACAATTAACACTTGGTCAATGGTGATTTTCTCGCCACAAACAACTACCTAAATGCGTCCATCCTTTGTGGACTCCCATGTGTGTAAGAAATTCCTCCAATAGGTTTGGTCATGGAACTATCTAATGAACAACAAACAAACCACCCAAATCAGCTTGCTCTACCCATTGTTGTTCTTTGGCTCCCATTCGAATCCATTATAGCATTTTCTAAATTTCCTTCATTTCAGTAGTTATTCGCTTCCAGCTTATTTTGGTAGGTGAATTGCCTTCCTCCACCTGTTCCTTTCCCTTGTGCTTCATCATGTACTTGGATTGGGCCTTAGTAGGTACAACAACATGTATGTCAAGAGAATCAGCTTTTCCGTCAAAGAATCCTCCTTCAACTAGTATTGATGAAAAATTTGTTAGTTGCTCAACTTCAACAAATTGTTCAACTTCTTCTACCTCTATATATATTTTTTCAACATATTCTTCCTCCTTAGAATCACTAATTATTACAAATGTAGATGCAGAAGGTGAAAATTGTCTTCAAAGACCTCACAGAATTTTTTCAAGTCCTTCTCCTATAGTAGTAACACGTTTTAGTGCTTCAAAAATCTTTCATTCTAGGTCTTTTTCTTCCCCAGAACTCTCATTAATTTCTCAAAATATAGCAAGTGGCCTTGATGCAAGTGGTTTAATGTAAATTACCCTAGTTGTTTTAAAAGCTTCCTCTACAATTTTCTTTCCTTTCCATCTTTCTCTTCTCAACCTTGCCTCCTTTCTTGATCTCTCTTTCAACTAATCCAAGGCACTCATTGCTTCATTTTGGTGCAACAAAAGATATAAGGTAATCTAGAATGAAAAAATGAAAAGACATTTTAAGGGGTACACCAATTTTTTGTATTGTAAATGTGGAATGAAAAGTGGAAAATGATGCAACTTTTAGGGCATACTTTCCTTAAGAAGTTGACACCTATAATTAGATTTACTGAAACATCATTACTTCGCACGTAATTAGGGCTAACTAATTGGTTCCCAACTAATTGCCTCTTTGAAATAGGTCGTTGATACATGTTTCAATCAGTTTTAATTAAAATAAATCATTATCTATTCTTCTTTTGGTCAAGTTGTTTGTTGTCAAACCTCTAATGTTAGATTGAATTGGTTCTTCAAGGAACAAGCTACCAAAATGGTTTGTCTCATCCAGTTTTTCATTTGACAAGTTATCAAAATGGGTTACTTCAATTGGTTATTTAATGAACATGTTAGAATGGGTTGCCTCAAATAGTTCCTTTGGTAAAAAATCATTAGGTTTAGCTAAAATAGGTTGAAATGTTTGATCGTCCACAAACCTATAAGTTTTCAACTTGTTAATGTTAACCAGTACTAGATTAAAATCAAATTTATTGATAGTCATTAGTAGTACAATATTGTTTGGTAAACAACATTGGATCCTATATGGTCCAAACCATCCTTTTTGAAACTTAGGGGAATGTGTTTTGACAGCCCTTAAAAACCATAAAACATAATTTCCAAACTAGTATTTTGTCTCAATGTAATGGTTTTGAAACCATAACAACTAGTTCCACTAGTTAGAATCTACCAAGTCTTGTGCTACTAACTGGTTCTCTTGGGATTTCTCTAGTTTTGATAGGCGACTAGTTAGAACTCTAACATGTTTTGGATCATAAATTCGCCCTAGCTTTGATGGTAATAAGTACTATGTAGAAAGTAATAGGTGTAATCTGTAAACAAATTGAACTGGAATGTGACCAGTTCCAACCTTAAAAGTAGTTTTATAAGAGAATAAAATCGTGGATATGTGCTCATCCTAGTCATTCTGGTTTCATTTACTAGTTTTGTGAGTAATGTACCAAAGACTTTGTTAGTAAAACTCAACTTGTCCATTCCCTTGTGGATATTAGATAATAGAACTAGTATGTTTCAAGCTAAAATGATTAATGAAATAACGAATAACATCGTTAATGAAATGGGTACCTTGATTTGTCACAATAATAAATGGATAGCCAAACCGAGTGAAAATATGATCATATAAAAACTTCGCAATAACATCAGTTGTGTTGGTGCATAAAGCTTTAGCTTCCAACCATTTCATGACATATTCAATATCAATTAAAATGTGCTAGTTACTAGAATAATGGCTTGCTAATTAAATGGGTTCAATGAAATCTAATCCCCATTTTTGAAAAGGTTCTTCAAGTGGAATAGTAATTAACTTTGCCATATTTTGTGTTAACAAGTTACCTATTCGTTGGCACAAATCACAAGTTCAACATAATTCATGAACATCCTTGTTCATGGTTGGCCATTAATAATCAACATCAAGGATCTTCTTCACCATGATGTTTTTTAAAAAATGTCTTCCACCAATTCCACTATGTAACTATTGTAGTATAGTCAACATTTGTTCAGGTTACAAAACATGATGAAACTTGTTGTTTTAATATTAATTAATTGCATCATAATTATTGATAAGAGAAAATATAAACTTAAATCATTTTTTACACCTTTAATATACCCTTAATGTATTTTTCACAAAAACTTTACATTAATCCTTACAAATATGTTAATGATATTCATAATAAATATTTATTATAGTATAAGTAGACTTTTTAATTGTACAACCCCAAATATGTACGCTTATCATGCCCATAATACACATTTTACATCAATTTGTGAGTAAACTTTGGTTACATATGCAACTAATGGGCCATGGGGGTTTAGTCATGGTGAATATAATCCTAAAAACATTCACATAGGAGGATGAAGAAGATAGTAGTTGCACATTATTTGTAGTATAGTCACATATCCTTTCCAAATTTGGTGAAGTTGGTAAGTAGTTGCAAAAGTAATTGCAAACAACATGTAATCACAAATAGGATGATTATATATCCCACATTTCTTTTAGTGACTAGTAGTCCATTCTCCTATTGCAGGAAAAGGTATGTTGAGTGGTGGACTAATTTCATGCATTTGTTTATAATTTCCACCATAGACTTTTCAACATCTACCCTACTTCTTAATTAGTTGTAGTTTTTTAAAATTTGTTTTTAATCTTTGAACACTTGTTTTTTTTTTTTTTTTTTTTTTTTTTT
>Ga0209611_10008605_pt1 | contig 15851 bp, 10 predicted proteins | sample S1TSphgellanicum_3_FD_187693 | JGI IMG/M metagenome (GOLD analysis project Ga0209611, IMG submission 187693) | Host-associated microbial communities from peat moss isolated from Minnesota, USA - S1T2_Fc - Sphagnum magellanicum MG (SPAdes) (version 2) | ecosystem: Host-associated > Plants > Peat...
AGAATATTTGAGACAGGATACTGCACCAACCCATGTTCTAAGAATTAGAAAGTTCTGTGCAATAATCAAGGATGGTTAAAGTGGGCTGCTACGAGATCAGCAATTCTGATGAACAAAAATGAGAAATTGACAACGAATAGAGGACTCACAGTGCGTTCATATGCATGGACGTGGCCAGCGAAAACAACATCAACCTGATTTGTTACAAACATGTGCTCAAACACTACAGGCATGGATTCACCCTGCATATAGTTTGCAGCATTGGAGTTGTACCATGGGCAGTGCAATAGAACAATGAGCCAAGGTGTGACATTTCTGTTCACTGTTGGGAACTCAGTTTGTAGCCACCCCCATTGTGGAGTAAAGTTCTCTGTCACCACAGAACAACTCTCACAGAATTATGTACAGTCTCAACTACCAAATACCTTGGCAGCTTCGACACTAAATATATAATTAAACCAGAAATGTTGAAATTTTCAAAAATTGCTTCCTTGAATTTTTGTGAAGGAACATATTGAATTTTGGGAATTTTTTATTTTTCAAAATCAGAATTCAAAATGAATTAAATATTCCACAGACATGTGCCATAGTTGCCAAGGTACAATGATAATATCAGAATGCAATACTGGTGCCTCAGCAGGTTTTATTGCTCTTCACCATATGCTGAATAAGACGAAAGAACGATGATGTGAGCAGATCCACGCTTGATGGAGTACCAGAGTGGTGATGTGCTGGTTGATGCCTGGTACGGAATTGGAAAGCGATTTTTGAATGACTTGAAGGGCTTTATCTCACCCTGCATGCTCCAAATGCAACTTCTTCAGTCCCTACTTGCGTCTTAAAGAACTTTTCAACATTTGCTAGTCCATTTTCATACACCTCCCCCTAGCAGGATTTCATTTTAAGTCACAAGTGAACCTTGCATTCCCCTAATAACCTTGGGGAGAAGGGGGGGGGGGGGGGCCCCCTTTGAATACGGGAGGCGTTTCAGTTTTCTGGGTGTAGTGGGACCTCGGCCCTCTGTACCCACCTCGATTATCATGCTCCCTCTTGATTATTACATAGGGTAATGCCCTGGCAGCATGGCATTACGCCTTGGACCTTCAGCTCTATTCTTAGTTCACAGTGTGTAATGTCCTGCTGCCAGGGCATTATCCTACAGAGAAGATTCTAGTTTGGTTAGGAAAGGACCTTCCACTTTTGTAAGGTCTCAAATTTTGAAATTTTCTTTCTGTAAGGTAATGAACATTTTCCAACTATTTTGGGGCCTAGCCTCAAGGGATGATACCTGGGGCTACCACCCTCAGCTGGGCCCTCAAATCGAGGAAGAGCCTCAAAAATGTTCATTACCCTATATTCTTATTTTTTGTGGGGGCTTTGTTTGACACAAAATCAGCTTGTTTTCCCAAATTTGTACCACATACCACTTGAGGTAAAAATTCAATATCGTGATTGCCGCTTGTCCAGATCCAGGGCTGATAAGCGGCACTGCCCTCAATCAAGCGCGACCATGTATCCCATCGTACTTGGTAGTCAAATGGGTAGGTATCAGCATACGAAAGATCTCCCACATATAATAAACATTGGCCAGAGCTTTGCAAGTAGTGTTGGAGGGTTGTTACAGAGTCATAAGTTTGGCCCAAGTCCCCTGTTCCACAGCTCAACGCAAAAGCAAACCAGCATCACAACTTCGTTTTTATTGACCTTTTGATGCAAATACAACTTGTGGATGAGCCATCTAAAGTGCAGGCAGATAATAGGATCATATTCCTGGCGGCTCACTGTCATTTTTTTCCAAACAATGTGCAAAAATATTTAATGTGAAACTAGTTTTAAAAAAGAAAATTTATACTTTATTTAAATATAAACAGGGTGCTTAGAATTAATTAGCAAAATAAAATGAAAATATTTCTAATGTTAAAAGAATATTTTTCAATATTATATTACTTCATAACATACCACAAAATACTCCTTTATCTAAGGAGTAAATCATAAAACCCACAAAATATATAATCTATCCTAAGATCCTCGACAGCTTACCGATGAGACCAAAAGTGTAAGCAACGTCTAGTCCAATTTCTGGTTGAGTTAGAAACCAAAATTCACCCACAGTCACCTCTCCAATCTTGTAGTAATACTCGGTATTATACTGCAGCACACATATAAAAACATACAACATTTTTTCAAAAGTAAGCATTCACGAATCACAAGTGCATATATATGTTAATTGACACGGTGGAACACGATAAGGTAAATTGAAGAGAATTTCTGATATGTGGGGATCTTGTTAAGATGCTCAGCAATAGAAAAGCAGAAACATATAGGTACCTGTAAGCTGTTCAACGTGACGCGATGGATGAATCCAGATGTGTAACTATAGAACTTGTATGGGGTGGTTTGGCCCTCCTTCACCTGAGAATAGTCGCCCTGTTTGATGCCATACCACACCTTTGGTGCAGATTGTTGGATTGTGACCCATGACACAATCACAGCCTTTCCAACAAGATCTCCTTGAGTGATATGCACCTGTTGGAAAATTTACCATAATTTAATCATGCACAAGAGGTAGCCACTACCGGGTAGAGTCTGCAATAGAGTTTGGTCATGGAATTCGACCGAATTCGCATGGATCCTGCAACTAGCTAATGGAATAGAATTTAGGACCATCAAACATATAGCAATGTGGTTCACCTGAACTGTGAAAGGCGGAACTTGATGATTTAACTGGACACCAGATGCTTGCCACGCCGCTACATCCACATGCTCCTAATTGTACAACACGTGACCAATGAAGAGCGTGTGTCTAAGTAACTAGTCTATCCAGACCTGCTGGGGAGCATTCTCGTCAGGGGGCGCAGTCACCAACGGATCGGTGTAAGGAAGGTCTATACTCGCAGACGACTTCCGCATGTACTGGCTCGTCCTTCCACTCCCCTCGTTCATCAATGCGAAGCTGCTGCTGCTGTTGCTGCTCACCGTCACGACGAACCGCAACACTAATAAGCGCACAGTTAAGCCAACATTATTATAGCTGCGGCTCGGCATCTTCCGCGTCGCAGCAACAACAACACACACGTAACATTCGGACCAATCCATGAGCGACTTAAAAGCGGCGTCTTGTGCGTATTCAAAAAACCAGATCCTTCATATGCAAATAAAATCCTTTGAAACTGTTATCAAATTCACAAAAGCCAAATTGACAAGGAATTGAAGGCAGTCGAGATCAGCTTCTGGAAATAGGGAGGCACTAGAAGAAGCAGAAAACCAGTACCATTTTAATATGAGAGACGCGGTTGCTGCAGTTGCAGAACCTGATGGAATTTAGCCGCTGGCTACAAAATAACATGCAACCTCAGATGCGGAATCAAAACTTGTTGCAAAGTATAATACATATTCTGTGACCGATTACTTGCAATAACTTGTGAACTTTGCAGCAGGCACTTGTGAGGAGGAGCAGCCCCCTGCGCATCCGGAGAGTTATATTCATCAGCAGCGGGCGATCAGCGACTGTGTTTTGTTTTAAGGATTTTGTGAGGTCGCTAATTTAGTGACGATCAACCAGAAATTAATCAGAACAAATTTTGGCTACATACTCCATATGAAAGTAGGCGAAAAAAACTGAATGCTTCCATATTCTTGGCTCCTAACTGGAAACTTATACTAAAAAATTGGCGATTTTGAAATTGTCTTTTCGAGATTCGGTCATTTTTGGTCATTTTTTCCACTAAACACAGGTCGAAATCATATTTTTCAGGTCGAAATTTGGCGAAAATTCGACACTTTAAAAAAAACGCTGAGATTCTGATTCCTCGATGCCGAGAAACGTGCGGGCAGACGGCTTAACTCGACGTTGCCAACCTTCTCGACATCTAGCCATGGCATAGGTACCTATTTTCCTCACGTGGGTAAAATCCCAAAAATAATTCTAAATTATTAGAAAAACACAGCAGCGCCAGTAGACAAGCGTTTTGAACACGGCTGCAGCCTGCATCATCATGTCCTAAAGAATTTAACTTTTTCTTTTTGGGGGACTCGTTTGGAAAATGATCAAGTGACCAACGGCTTTTAATGCGGCCTGGTTTCTAATGCTAACAAAAAGTACTGCCTGAAATTGTTTTTCCTGCTTACCCTTGGCCCGCATTCAGATGCGGGTGAAACAAAAAAAACCAGGTATATATAACCTCTTTTATAGTAACATGGCATGCTTCTAAACATGCCATGATCAAATGTGAAAAATAAAAATGAAAGGAACTATTCTGTCACATATATTAGTGTAGCCTGTGCTGTTGGCCCAAATGTGAACTGGTTACCCAGCAAATTTTTCCTTTCAAAACCGTTTTTGTAATTTAATTGAGTTTCAAATGACAAAAAATATTCAAAATCCAACATCTCTTGTGGTCCTCAGCATTATGTTGGAGGGGATACAGCAGTTTGTCTAGCAAGGCAGCCGCACTGCCAACGGTCCAGATGGTAGCACAAACTGCAACCACGTGGCTGGGTGGTAGTGAGGCGGATTTCCTGCTGCCCTAACCAGTGAACTGCTGTATCCTGAGTCATAGTGTTGCGCCCCATGTCTAAAAATTTCCAAATCCCCTTCATTAAATCCTACTCATCAAGGGTTTTCCAACAATATCAAGAGCACACTCAAATCTCCCTATAAGTTTTAGTTTTGATTTAAATGAATTTTCAGTGAAAAGGTTGTTGTATTTTCAATAGTCTTTTCATTGTAGGTCAAAACATTAAGCTCAAGAGCTTTCGAATGATACCAAGTGTGCTGCAAGATGCGGCATGATTTGGGAGATCTTATGTGACAAACGAACAAAACCTTCTTTCATAGATTCATGTATAAATGTAACATGCACCATTGGCTCAAGCAAGTGCTCATTACCCAACTAATTTTTCCTTCCAAAACCATCTTTTTATAACATATTCAAATTTCTAATGACAAAAGATAATCAAAAATCAATATCTCTCACACCTTCAGTCTAAAAATTTCCAAATCATTTTCATTAAATCCTAATCATGCTTTCCACCAATACCAAAAGTGTGCCCAAATTCCTCTCTAATTTTTAGTTTCGATTTAAATGATTTTTTGTTCAATATTCAATAACTTCTCCAGGTTGTAACATTTTGAAACCAATACAGTGCACCCCTACACATCAAGGGCTTTGCAACAGTACCAAAAGTGCAAAAAGAGATGCCATGGTTTAGGAAATCTGAATGTGACAAACAAAACATACCAAACTAACTATCCACTTCCTTCATAGATAGATTCACTACTTTTTGGAGAAAATTCACCAGATTTTGAAATAAATAAATCAAAAATCTTTTGCCACATCTGGGCTTGGCCTTTAGTTCAGGGGCATCTTTTTTACCAGATTTTTTCTGTTAAATCACTCCTGGTATGCTCACCAACCGCACAACAGTAGAAAATTGAAAAAAAAACACTGGCCATGAATGCTTGTGCCAATTATGTTGGGTAAGGTGCCAGGTGAGTGTGTTAAGGTGACCTTGGTGACACACCCAACATAATGGGCCAGGGGCGAGACAATTCCATGACATTAAGGTCTGAGGTGGCAGTTTCAACAATTCTTAAAGAAATTCAACAGAGAAATTGGTTACTATTATGAGTGTATGATTGTCATGGGAAGATTCTGTTCATATAATGTGATAAAAAAAATGACATAATCTGCCACCCCAGACCTTAATGTGTATTTAGTGTGCTATGTAGTATGCCATATACATAATATGGCATGTTATGGAGACCGAAGGTGTCCAGATGTCCTTCTTGTATCTCATTAAATTTTCTGAGAAATTTTTAGACACTCCAAGTGCAGACAGGTTTAAAAAATTTGTAAGGGTAAATTCTTAAGAGCACATTTTGTACAGCTGGCAGTAAAGAACCTTCAGTCATTCTCCCTCTACAGAAACTATAAATATTATGATAATTGGTCGCAATACTTGGACCTGACACTTTATATTATAATGCTTGTATTATTACTTGTGTGCAGTGATGTTATGAGGAGGACAGGAGGAGCAGTGTTTTACTTCCAATCTTGTGATGTAACCAAAATGGTGATCAACCGTAAGAGATATTAGGGTAGAACTGCCCGCCACCAATTACTACCCTCTCACTGATGACTTCTGTAGATCTTCATCATCTATGTTTCATTTTGAGTGATTTAAAATGATATAGGAGCCCTACCTCCAGCCATAGAAATCATTTTTGAAGTGCAAATGAAAAAGAGTAATGAAAAAAATAAAAAGAAGAAAAATAAGCTTTCCAACTCACAAAACACTTTCCAATTTTCAAAGCTTCTAACTTTGTCATTTCTTGTTTATTTTAAATGATTAAAGTGCTATAGGAGCACCACCTTCTGTTCTACAAATCATCTAAGAACTCTAATCACAATAGAGCAACATACAAGAATTTTTTTGAGTGATTTGGAACGGGCCTTGTAGTGTTTAGTGGTTTGTTTTTTTTTGAGTTCTTGATGTCTTTACTTTGGGGGGCTTTAACTTTCTCAATTCTAATCCATTTTTGACAATTTTTAATGCATCATATGCATGGTGTGCCAATAGAAAAGGTTCAAGTTTTGTTTGGACACCAAAAACAACTGAGCCCCTCCCTTGGATCCGGCCTGCCCTGAGTGCTTAAGTGATCGCTCATGGGCTGTTCTTGTCAAATTTTCCTATAAATGTGATATGAAAATAAAACATTTAAGCACCCTTTCAGATTCTTGGCTAGCTGCTCCAACCACATATATTGTAGGGTAATGCCCTAAACTTTGGGCATTACCAGAATAATGGTTCCTGTGAGGGGGAGTTGAGGAGGGCCCAATTCCATTAATGCCTGTGGCCAAAGGTATTACACAGCATTTTTTAAAAATCCAATACAATGAGGGAAAAAACAATGGTGGGTTTTATAAAACTGTAATTGTACACAGAAACTTTTTGTGCCAGGGAAGGCAATCTCTAGGTACACTAGACAAAAAAACATGCAGTCATTATGAAATCTGGAGAATTGTATTTTAGTGAAAAGAAGACAACTAAATGTCTCAAGCACTTCTTTGCATTTCAATATTTTTAAATTCGCCTGGAAAAGAAAATTTGATGAGGAGGATATCCAAAAGGATAGTCAGTGTTAGCTTTCGATGAAGTGTCCCATGGGCATTTCAATGGGGGAGTATTTTGCCTATCAGTCTTTTGACAGGTTGGTTGAATTTCAACCTCTCTTTTGAGAAGCTAAAATTTTTAAAATGATAGAGGCCAATTAATAAAATCATTTTGAACACAAAATAAAAGGATTGAATTTGAAAATTCTATTAAATAAAAAAGCAAATTGCAAAGGGCAATGTGTTGTCACAATTTTCAACAGCATTGACTCCTCTTTTCATTAGTCGATTATATTGCACACTTATTCACAATGTCAAACAGAGAAGCAATATTGAAAAACTAATGACAACTTAAAGTTGTAGGGGAGGTTCCCATATGACTGGGTGCTCTTGAGGGAGGGTCGCATAAGGGCAGTAGCCCAAGGGTCTTCCCAACCAATGGAGAACACTTGAGTATGAGAACCTCCACCAATGTAAAAATCTCTTCTTTTTCTTTCCTCCATTCTTTCCATCTTATAATTTGCATTAGGAGCAACATTTCCAAGTTCCAACATCTCATGAAGCCATATCATGTATATTTTAGGAATTTTTGCTTGTACCCAAAGTGGGTATCATGCAGAGGAAGATGTAGAAAAAGGTGGTGATCATTCCTTGGAAGATTTAGCCAAATTGGTTCCAGCGACTGTGGTATGTTTCAATAGGCTCTGGAGAAATTGGTCTTCACCTTTAACTTCAGACCTTATGTGCTCCAGTGCTACTAAGAAGGCTCATTTTGGACATGTGTCATCCAGACACCAAACACAGATACTAATCAAGACCTCACTGCTGCCAAACAGCATGCACACATCAAAGGAATGTATGCTTGAAAACATGCCTTCCATCAGAAAATGGATGAAGATGAGGTACTTTCAGCTATCAATCACATGAACATGAGTCTGGGGTTAACATTGCAAAACTATCCTTGATGTCAAATATAAACAGACAGTGGAAACTGGACATCTGGCTAGAGAGTGGTGCATGACACAAAATCTATGTCGTGACTTACAACCTTCCAAAAGCAGAATACCAACCATTGAAACAGGAATCTGACTGACAATGAAGAGGAGCGGTCTTGATGACACTGAATGTGGAGAAGTACATCTTACGCCTTGTATTTGCAGTGTCGCCTACCTTGAGCAGGAAATGATAAGCAAGTACACTCTAGCCTGTTCAGAGAATTTATGACAACATGGGTGTCAGAATCACACATCTGTTGAAGCCTCAAAGGCCAAGATATTGTAAGGACTAAAGAAAGCCGATTTGGGTGCAAAAGGGCAAGTTTTATCTCTTCCAGCTTCAGCTGCTCCAATGGCCAGAGATAGCTACAAGCCTAGAAATTTGGTATTTAACTCAAAGATATGTATCTCTTCCTGCTTGACGCTATGATTTCCTCAGGTGGCTTTCCTTCCTGGCATGCTTTTCTCTACACTCGCTCTTCCTGCTTGACACTAGTACTCCATGCGCAACATTGGTTTTTAACATTCTTTTCTCTACACTCTCTCACCACTGGGCTACAACTTTTCTACAGTTTAATTTTTGTGTTTGTCTAGGAAATTTTTTGTAGCAACAGTCCCAAAAAACAAGATCAGAAGGAAAATGAAGGATCAAATAGCCCAAAGAAACGAGACTACAAGAAAAAAATGATGATCGATGTTGCATGTTGTTGGATGACATGAAAAGATGGATTGGCTTCAAACGTTTGGTAAGTGCATAGTGGGGGTGGTCTTTATTTTTACTAACAAAGATTCATCAAAAAATGAAATTAAATGTCAGAAACTCAAGGTTTAAGTGCTTTCAAAAGTTTTCAATCATCACAAGTGAAAAGAATAGTAAAAATTTGCCAAAATCTTTTTTTTTCCCCCTAGTGTGTAGCCAAGAATATAGAAAGATGATTAAAAGATTTGTAAAGATCATCACCAGTTTTTTTTTTTTTTTTTTTCCGAAAATTCGCAGGTCTCCCACAAAAAACAAACATTGCCTACTAAGACCCCAAAGGAAGATTTTGAGAAAATCCACAAATTTCCCCAGCTTTGGAGTACCTTTTTTTTGGGATTCGCCAGTTGTAGACAGTGAGTCTTACCTTGTCACCAGAATATAGAAGGATTTCCTACATTTTCTACCTGCTTGTCTGACCTAAACCCAAATAATGTTGCTCTACAATTCTATTTCTTTCGTCGATAAAGGCTGAAATAACACCCAAGAAGCTACTCCCCAAATACCTACAACATTTCTGTAGTGCTCTGCAAAGTCTACATGGCATTAATACAAGAATGAGAGAAAAAACTAGGAAAGCACACACTAGGTAGGTGCGCAATAGTAATGTATGGCAGATGAAACACCATGAGATGCAACTTGCAAGTATCCCAGAAGACTGACCTAATCAAACCTCAATTTTTTATGCTGACACCCCATGTGCACATGTGACCAAAAAACTAAGGTAGGCTCTGAGAGTGTGCACTGCAACAGGAGTGGTGCGATTTCCGACGTAACCTTTTTTGGGCAAATTTAAAATGAGATTTTCAATAACCATAAAAATCTCATTTTACTTTCGCCAAAAAATCTCAATTTCGACGCAGCCTTTTTTTTAGCAAAATTTGAATGAAATTTTCAATAGCCATAAAAATATCATTTTAATTTCGCCGAAAAAATCTCAATTCCGACACAGCCTTTGTTCAATGACATTTAAATGAAATTTTCAATAGCCATAAAAATATCATTTTAATTTCGCCAAAAATCTCAATTCCGACACAGCCTTTGTTTAGTGACATTTAAATGAAAATTTTCATAGCCATAAAAATCTCATTTTAATTTTCGCCAAAAACATCTCATTTCCAATGCAGCTTTTTAAGAGAAATTTAAATGAAAATTTCAATAGCCATTACACTATTAGGTTTTAAGAAAAAAACGCCATATTTCTATACATAATTCAATTAGTTTAACCAAAAATGTAGTTTGTAATTGTAATTTTGTAATATGTACGGTCAAATATACACACACCTGTGCATTAGGCACGAGGTTCAAACTAGTAATAATGTAAGTATGGCAGATGAAACTCTGCGAAATCCAACTTGCAACTATCCCAGAAACCTGACTTAATCAAACCATAATTTTCTTTGCTGACACCCCATGTGCACCATCTGATAAGGAGTCAGGACCAGGGTTTCTTTTTAGAATTTTGTGATGTGGTCAAAATGGTGATCATCCATAAAATAATTTAGACAAATTTCGATTACATACCCAATCTAAAGGTAGAAAAGACAACAGGTTCCTTCAATATTCTTGGCTACCTTCTAGAAATTATCATATAACCTGGCGATCTTGGAATCTTTGTTTTCAAAATCTGGCGAATTTGGGCCATGTTTTTCTCCATGAAAAATCCTTTGTACAGGTCGAAACCATGTTTTTCAGGTCGAAATTTGGCGAAAATTCGCCAGTAAAAGAATCGCTAGTCAGGACTAAGGACCACACACAGGGTCTTTCTTTCAAATTTATTAAGTAGATGTGTTAGCGATCTTACACAAGAGGACTTATGGCCTGTTTACACTAGAAACCATGAGTGACTGTCCATAGAAGCTTACCGTACTCCATTTTTTGGATGAGAAAACCCATAAGCCATGGCTGGAGGCCTTTGTTCATAATGTAGATCCAATTCAGACCAAAGAATTTTAGTTTGGGAAGTTATCCAAAACTCTTTCCAATTTTCTTTTTCAAAATAATTAGAGGCGAGACAAGAACCTTTTTTTTATTTTATGTTTATATGCCTTAAGGGGCAGCAATTCTATGGAGGGAGCCACAAAAATCCCTTCCAATTTTATTTTTCAAAAAAAAAAAGAACAACATAGGTTTTTTTAAAATTATGTTTAAGCCTTAAGAAGCCGGCAACAATTTGGGAGGGGGCTGAGAACTTCCTCTCAAATTTTCTTTTCGAAAAAAAGCATTTTTAAATTTTTTTCAGGGTTGTGTTTAGGCTTTAAGGGTGAGGGGCACCAAAATTCCCTCAAACTTTTCTTTTCAAAAAATGAGTAGAAAGAAAAAAATTATCCTTTTTCCATTTTTATGTACAAAGGGTTTAAGGGTTGTAATTTCGTCTATGGGGGAGGCCACCAAAAATTTCCTCCATTTCTTCTTTTCAAAAATTAGTACAAGAAAAAAAATTATCCATTTTTATTTTTATGTGAAGGGGGGACGACACCATAAATGTCCTCTAACTTTTCTTTTCAAAATTGATTAGAAAGGGGGGTTGGGGGTTTCTGTAAAGGTTTTATAGGGTAGTGAATTTGTAGGAGGGGGAGGGGTTGGGCCCAAAATCCCCTCCAAAGTTTTCTTTTGAAATTTTTTTATAAATGAATGACTAAGATTTTTTGATATCCATGGGCTTTTGCTATTTTCATTGAGCTTGAGAAAATACCCCAAGGGCCCCAAACACATTATCCATAGCTCACCATATAAAAACAGAATAAGTTTTTTTTTCATAAGTCATTCCCTTTGGCTTGGGCCCCAAACAACAGTAGTGTAAACTTAAAGTGACCACCCATCACCCTTTGGGCCAATGAGTGATTTTAGATTGCAATGGTCCCTGGTTCATGGTCTCTATGTAAACCGCGGCCCCCTACCCAAAGGCAAACTTGGTAAAAGAGCAAAGTACAAAAAGTTGGGGTTCCTCCCATCAACTAGCGACTTGTTGGAGCTTATTGTCTAAATATGGCAATTCCACGCTTTTAAGATTTGTCGGTTCCGATTACTGTTGGTCTAGCATCCCTAGCAAGTTGTCATGGTCAGTTGTCATGACCTTTTAACAAAGTTTTTCTTAATATTAAAATTATCATATGTATATTGCACATATCCATATGTGCATTGTTAGATTCACGACACGGAGCAAAGGGTGGGGGGCGAGGAGTTTATATTAAGAAAAATCTTTTTCTTTTGTGTCAAGAAATTGTAATCTCCTCCACCATGATGATGAACCTCTTGGCGGTTATCTCTCTGCCCTTTGTTGTGCACAGTTGTTGATAAAATGGTATGCATTTTATCCAAAAACAAAAAAAAAAGGAAAAGAGTTGGAGCATACAAATAACATCAAGAATGTGTCAATGCACCAAGAAAATGATAGGAAAACCAAAACAAAATCATCAATTTTGGGCATTTTCAACATCTTTCAATATTATTTTCCAATTTCCTTAACTTTCTTGGTGTTGTCTCCAATGTCTCCCATCACTCCCTAACACACATTTTGTCGACATTGGTGTCCTCCACAGCTTATGAGCCTAGTTGGATGTCCCCAACCTTCAGCCAAGCCTATTTTTACAAGGCATGTGTTAGGTACTGAAATTTGAGGGTTAAGTCACTTCTGTGGATCATTGCCACTTTGGCTTAAATCACAAAGTCGAAAACAAAAAACACTGGTTGAAGGGGTAAGTTGCTTTTTCGTACACTCCAATGATGGCACCCAAGGATTTCATCTCATGGCAATTCTTCAGTGATAAGACTCATAATAAAATCTCAATGTTAAGGATTTTTCAAATTAAGGTTTAATATTAACCTAGCCATTAGTAAGCACTTCAAAATCATAAGTGTTAATTAAAGTTTAATATGTTAACTTAGCATTGTGTTTCATGATAAATAGGATTAAGTTTTAAATAGTTAGTTTGGTGTTAAAGACTTAACACTAGAGTTCCTAACACCAAGTGAGATTGGAGCATTACTATTCAGATTAGATTATTCCAAAATTGAATCAAAATGGTCAATTTAGTCTTGACAAAAAAATTGGCCAATGATTTTGTAATGATAAAAAATTAACTATTTCAAAAATTCAACAATGTTCCAATTATTGTACAAAATCCAATCACTTATTTTTCTATGGATGATACATATACTTTTATCAATTACAAACAATTTTAAGTACTACATATGAAAATCATATTTTTGATGAAATTTTAAAGGTAAATGGCTTCAAATTGATTGGGCAAAGATCTAGTTTGTTTTCTAAGCTTTTGATCATATGGATAAAAGAAGAAGTCTGGGCTAGCATGAATTAAGCTTTTGTTCCTTCTACACTCCATGTATTTGCCTAGAAGACATAGGTTAAAAGTGTAGAATTATTGCGTTCTTTGTTTTGTGTATGACTTTTTAAACACCTTGAGGTCTTTCTCCTTTGTTTTTTAAAGTTGTGTCCACATGACATTATTTCTTTGTAAAGATATAATAGTGAGTGTTAAACCTTTTTTTATGTTTTTGAAATCATGGCTTATTACAATCAACATTAATTTGAAAGGAACTAATGAGAGAAAATCATTTGCCATTTAACTTTGATGTCTTTTCTACCACGTGTTATAGCTTATGTCAAAAAGGTGTAATGTGAGATAAAATGTAAGAAGATGCTCCAAGCGATTAATGTTAATCTATAAAAACTACCTCCCCAAGGTCGTTTTTTGAATAAGCACTAATCTCATAAGAAATGTTCTAAACCAACCACTTGTACATTTAACAATCAATGTTGATTTCCCATTAACGTTAATCTTCGTTAAGATACGCACCTATTTGACACTCTCTATTGTTTTATGGCTCATACTTAAGGTGTGTATGTGTATTAGTTCATGTCTCTTGCTTTGAATAATGCTTATTTATTAAGAATTTTCATTTTTTCAAATGCTGTAGAAGGATCTATTGAAATGAAAATGACTTCACTAAAGTTTTTGAGAAACTAGGCAATCACTATGCATATTTTTGTAAATTAAGCATAATTCTAGGATGTATACTAGGAACTTTTCATTTAATTTAATTTCAACCTAATTTTGTACTAGGTAGACATATATGGTAATGGAACATTTGATTTTCGTTTGCCCTTTTGGCTTGTCATTCACATTTTTTTTGTCTTTTCATGTAATCATTAATGAACCAATTGTCATTCACATGACCTCTCCCAAAAAAATAAATTGTTCATGAATATATCAATAACTTTAAAGCAGTCCCTCCTATGATCAATGTCCAACATTTGAGGTTTTTAATATTGATCATAAAAACATAGTTAAAACATAATTTAAGACCACTCCAAGTCTATCAAAAGACTTCATGTATCTACCACAAGCTTGCAATTCTATAATATATAGTGGAATAATGGGAAACAAAAAAATTTGTGTGCAATTTTTTTCTAAAGTGCCAAAAGTAAAATTATAAAAGGTTTTTCTTTGAAAAGAATTGCCATAAAACCCTTGGTGTTGGGAATTGAACTAGGGTGACTCCAATGCCACAAACCCAACTCTTGATCTAAGGTTAGTTGTGTTTCAAATTTATGTGAGTGAGGTTTATTATCACAATATGTGGGGGTCACAAATTACCCCCTAAAGTATAAAGCTTATAACTTTAAAGTCAAACTTCATATTACATGTTGACTTCTCCTTCATGAATGTAAATAAGATAAAAATTGCATTTTCTATTTTCAATCAATGAAGCCATATGTTTCCTACAAGCCATACTTGATTCTTTCAAATGTTTTTTTGAAAATTTGAGGTTTCTATGATTTTTAAAATTATAGCGGGTGAGAAGCATTCATATCGATTATAAAATATACTCAAACATCTGAAATTTTTATCAAAGGTGTATTTTACTGAAGAATTTCATTTTGAAATATTTGAAAATATGAAAAAACTTTAACTTGTGGTGTAAACATTCGTGATTTCAAATTTTACTATCATATTTCCATTAGAGTTTTAAGAATTTTCAAGAATTTCAAAGTGTAGTAAAAAATAGATTTAGTAAGTTTTGGTTTTTTAGTTAAGCTTGTATGCAAAAGGTGATTTGCATGGCAAAAATCAAGTTTCAACAAAAAGAAGCCAAAAATAAACAAAAAAATTACATGATATATATATATATATATATATATAACCAATTTAGCATGCCTAGTAGAGCAGTTGCTCCTACAAGTTAGAGTTTTAAGTTTCTTTTGATAATAAAATGGCTTCATGGAAAGGTGATGGGGACTTTCATTAGTTTGAGAATTGTTAGGTTAGATTTTTAGCTTTCCTTTTAAAGTAAAATGGTCTCATGGAAAGGTGGTGGGGTCCTTCACTAGCTTGAGAATCTTTATGTTCCACAATGATTTTTGAAAAAGAGAAACCAACCATGTTGTTTTTCACCAACATCCTTTGCACTTCATATTTTTGTGAGCATGTCAAAATGTTTCAAGTTCTCAAACATGCTCAATTGCAACACTTTAGGATGATATAAACATATAAAATCTAAACTTTGAACTAAACTTTGCAATATTGGTATTCCAACAAGAAATTCCTAGCCCCTTCATCAATTATAACACAATACAAACACAACAACTTCAGTCATGGGGAGTACATATGCCAAAGAACGTCAATGTTTAAAAAAAAGGAAAGCAATCAAAACAATTCCCCATGGCCAAAATCAGCAAGGGGGAGAAGTTTTGACAACCTTCCTCTTTTATTCACTTTTACACTATTTCATAATAATAATAATAATAATAATAATCTCTCAAAACCCTACTCTCCAAATAAAGTGTGAATTCTGAAAGAAAAAACCAAAAAAAATCTCCACAACCTGAAATAGCAAAGGGAATTTTTTTTGACAAATCCTTCCTTTAATCAATTTACATAGAAAACTATTCATTACTGATTACACTGTTGAGAACTACATGAATTTTTAAGAAAGTAAAATGCTGAATTGTCAAATATT
>Ga0209611_10008609_pt1 | contig 15849 bp, 17 predicted proteins | sample S1TSphgellanicum_3_FD_187693 | JGI IMG/M metagenome (GOLD analysis project Ga0209611, IMG submission 187693) | Host-associated microbial communities from peat moss isolated from Minnesota, USA - S1T2_Fc - Sphagnum magellanicum MG (SPAdes) (version 2) | ecosystem: Host-associated > Plants > Peat...
ATTCAGAGTCCCAAAATGCCTGCACTTGGGTGGAAAATCTGGGGTTGAATCGGAGCAAATTTCCTCCGAAGCCATCATTTTTAGGTCTGTGTGGCACCTAGATTCCAATGGGAGAGTTTTTCAGCAGACCCTACCATAGTCTTGCACCTGTCTGGAATAAAAAGGATTGAAACCCTTATTTAGAAAAGGTTATAGCAATATTGGGCAAGCCCTATGTACAAGGGGTAGATTGATTTTATCAATGCCTGCGGTGACAACCCCGGAAACTGCTACCGGATTTTTGTAATTATTTACTGATGTAGGAATACCAACCCAGCCGGGGACGATGAGTTGGCTAATTAAACTTCAGCAGCAGGAAACTTCAAGGTAAAATAACCACAGAAGCTTTGAACTGGCGAAGATACAACTAAACCGTATGCCAAGAACGCAGAAAAACGATAACTTTGTCGATAAGTCCTTTACAGTGATGGCGGACCTAATCCTGAAACTGCTACCAGCTAACAAAAAAGCCAAGGAAGCCTTTGTTTACTATCGGGATGGGATGTCAGCACAGGCAGAAGGGGAATATGCAGAAGCTTTGGAGTACTACGAAGAAGCCCTCAGTCTAGAGGAAGATACAAATGATCGCGGTTATATCCTCTATAATATGGGGTTGATATATGCCAGCAATGGGGACCATGATAAGGCTCTAGAACTTTACCACCAGGCAATTGAGTTGAACCCACGTCTACCCCAAGCCTTAAATAACATTGCTGTCATTTATCACTACCAAGGAGAAAAGGCCAAGGAAGCCGGGGACAACGACGGGGGAGAAGCCTTGTTTGACCAAGCCGCAGACTACTGGATTAGAGCAATTCGCATGGCACCCAACAACTACATTGAAGCCCAAAACTGGCTAAAAACCACCGGGCGATCGCAAATTGATGTGTTCTTCTAAATAAATCCCTAACCCATGATTGACCGTGAGCAAGTTCTGAAAGTAGCCCATCTCGCTCGTTTAGAACTAACACCAGAGGAAGAGGTACAATTCACTACCCAGTTGAGTGACATTCTTGACTACATCCAACAACTAAGTGAACTTGATGTTACCAATGTGCTCCCTACAACTAGGGCAATTGACATTAGCAATGTGACACGAGAGGATGAACTGCAACCCTACCTAGATAGAGAAGCCATCCTTAACAGTGCCCCTGAACAAGAAGGGGAATTTTTTAAAGTCCCGAAAATTCTCAATGCTGAGTAGGAGACACTACTATGGGTTTGGGAATCCTCAAAAATGGACAGTGGGTGTCGGAACGGACTCAAGAAGATTCCCAAGGTAGGTTTATCCGTCCATCAACAACTTTTCGTCATCAGATTACAGCAGACGGATCAAGTGGGTTTAAGGCGGAACCAGGGCGCTATCATCTGTATATTTCCTGGGCCTGTCCTTGGGCTTGCCGCACCGCAATTATCCGCCAATTGAAAGGACTGCAAAATGTAATTGGGTTATCAGTAGTGGGGGCAGAAATTGACCAAAATAGCTGGGAATTTACCACCGAACCGGGAAGTATTCCTGACACAGCTAATGGTGCCCAATATCTTTGGCAAATTTATCTTCAGGCTGACCCCAATTACAGTGGTCGGGTGACAGTTCCAGTTTTATGGGACATGGAAAAGCAGACTGTTGTTAACAACGAGTCCCGTGAAATCATCCGGTTTCTCGATACAGAATTTAATGCTTTTGCTCAAAATCATGTTAACTTCTACCCGGCAGGTTTACAACAACTAGTTGACGAAACAATTGATGCTATTTATCAACCCATTAATAATGGTGTATACCGGGCAGGATTTGCCACTACCCAGCTAGCCTACGATGAAGCAGTAACCGAATTATTTGCCGCCCTTGATCACTGGGAAGAAGTACTAGGAAAACAACGCTATCTCTGCGGAAATCAAATTACCCAAGCAGACTGGTGTTTGTTTACTACTCTATTTCGTTTTGATGCCATCTATTACGTGCACTTTAAATGCAATTTACGCCGAATCGTCGATTACCCCCACCTGTGGAATTATCTCAAAGAACTCTACCAACTGCCAGGGGTAGCGGAAACTTGCAACCTTGACCATATCAAACGGCACTATTATCGAAGTCATCCCCAGGTTAATCCAACTCGCATTGTCCCCAAGGGACCACTGATTGATTTTGATGCACCCCATAACCGGGGGCAAATCCGATAAACAACCTCCCTCTGCTAAAGAGAGGTTATCACTATTTCGTTACTAATTAGCCTTTACCCTTAGGCGCACGGAAGCCAGCTTTTTCTGCTGTTGCCTTATCTTTAAAACAGATGTCAGGTTTGACATTATCATAATCACGTGTGTTGGGAAGATGGTATATATCACCCCGCTTCTTGGTGAGCTTACCTTTAACTGGTGCATCACCAGGACAAGTAGTTTCGTCTTGGGGTTTTTCGCCTAGTTTTGCTATTGCTGGAGAAACAGCAAGTTTATGTGTCTTTGATGCAGCTAGATTGTTTGTAGTAGATGTAGTATTCGGTGCGGGGCTAACTTGAGAAGTATTGTCGTTATCGGGTGATCCAGTTTTACCACTACAGCTAGATAGTATTACAACAGCTAGCAGTGTTAGACCAAGGCTGAATGGACGAAATTTAAGTTGAGTGTTCATTGAAATTTCACTAAAAGATAATAATTTGGTAATTGGTATCCGAAAAATCTAGCCTACCGTCACTTCGTCTGTGACAACATCGGTAGCCCCATTTACCTCCCTAGCAATCTCGACTAATTGATCTAGAATGTCTTGACTGGGGACTTCACCTCTTAAAACTACCGTACTTCCCAACTGAGCAACATAGAGGGAGTCAATATCATCAAACTGAGATTCCTCATCAAAAGCCAAGGCAACTCGTTTGGCTAGGCCACTTTGGTCGTGCTCTCCATTCAGTCCCACACGTTCTGCTGGAATTTGATCTCCAGGCGATTCTGGGTTATCTGTCTGAGGTTCCGGGTTTACTTCAGCATCTTCTGGCTTTTCTAAGCCGAAGAGTCTTTGTAACCAACTCATAGTGGTATATTCTCCAATACAAAATCTAGAAATTACACAAGTAGTCTGTTTTGATTGGCGACTGAAAAATTTGGTAACAGGGAGGAACCCAAGAAGGCTATGCCTTTTGGGAAAGGTGGAAGGTTGGAATCAAGGGGAGAAGGCTGGCATTTGTCCTTTGTTCGTTTTTCACACTCTTTTCGCCTGTTCCTAAATTATTAGCCATTAGCTTTAGCTCCTCCATCGTATTTACTCAACAGAAAACTACTATAGAAGATAAACTATCAGGTATTCAGCCAAAAAATCAGAAAACCGTTAAATTTCGCAGGCAATAGTGACAAAAGTACTGGTAATGTAGGAATCCGGTTTGATGGGCGAGAAAGGATCTGTATAAGCTCTTGACTGGAAACTCTTAACAGGAAAGAGGAGTAGAGGTAGTTTTTTTCCAAAATCAAATAGGATTCCTATAGATCATGATGTATTTCCCTGATGATCTATATGGGGTTGTAGCCTAACTGCAAACTTCTGCTAAGGTGGCAGTAAAGTTTGGGTAAGAAACGGCAGCCGCCTGGGCACGGTGAATAGTGGTTGTACCGCTGGCTACCAGAGCTGCGATGATCTGTATAGCTATCGACATCGGTACCCACTAAGGGAGTGCCACCAGTGATTTCCATCCCATCGGGTAGCTGATCGCAAGGAACAATCCCCAGAGATCGTAAAGAAACACCCTGCATAGGAAGCTAAAAGTCCCAGCATTAGTCGCAATGCTGTGCCAGAGTTGCCAGCGTCTAACACATCTACTGGTTCTTGTAAGTTCCCTAAACCAATCCCTTTCACCTTGACCAATTCCGAATTTAATTCCGAAATTTCCGCACCTAGCTGTCGAAAACAGCTAGCTGTGCTACGAGGGTCTTCCCCTAAAAGTAGTCCTTGAATCTGGGTTTCACCTTCGGCGATGGACCCCAACATCAAAGAGCGGTGGGATATAGATTTATCCCCAGGAACCCGGATACGACCCTTTAAAGTTAGTCCTAAGGGAGGTTGCTGATTAACTTATGAGCAACGTCTTCTTGAGTTTCTACGGTTATAACAGAAGCCATCATTTAAGATACACTAGCTCATTGGGCATACTGGAAATCTTTGAGTAATTTTATCTGCTACTGTAAGTAAATTCTACCCTGATATTTTCAAGCTTCTTCTTGTATGAAAGTTTTTACCTGGAATTGTGGTTACTGAGACTGCCAGGAGTTTTGACAAAAATGTTTATAAACTTGATTTTCAAAGTAGTTTGTGGGAGAAAAAGGCGGGATATTGCTGTTTATAGCTGTATTTTAACTGTTTGACTCCGAAGCTGTCTAGCATATTCAGTTAATATAAAGCATGTTTGAGTATCTAGTGGTGTGCCAACACTTTTTCCCAGAGGGAACAACCTAGCTTGAATTGGCAGACTGCGAGCTCACTCAACCAAGAACTGGTACGGCATTTATTCAAAAACTTTTAGCCCTGATTGCTCCTATGCTCACCCATCACCGTAAGCCCGTGTGCTTATCACTGATTTCTACTGATTTACCAGTGTGGTCTGTTGTCGAAACCGCTGGGACACTATATCAAAAAGACACTGACAGATTCCATTTACTGTTAACCGCACCCCCCCTAATTAGTTGCGAACTGACAAGTTCTGCAGATTCAGAACATACTCTGACTCAGGTCCCCAGTAGCCCCAGAATTCTGTGGTTAGAGATTTCCTCCTCCCGAGTCATCATGACTATGCAAGGTAACGCTCAAGTGAGTTACCGACACTTTTGGGAACAGGGCGTTTACGGTATTAGTCGCTATTGGCTACCCACTGAGTCATTACGACTACAGCAGCCTATTCGTTTACGAAATTTTACCAAGAACCTGGCACTAAATGGGCAGACCCTGCCAGAGCATTTGCGGCTAGAGTACGAATTGTGGACAGATAAAGTCCAATTAGGACGCTACATCCTCAACTTGGAGATCCACCACTAGTATTGGGGTTGGTTTCCTGGCTTCCATTTAATATTGCAACCAACACTCGGTTTTTGGTCACTGGTTATAGATGTACCCGTCAGCACAGCCTTAATTGCATCCCGTAAATCTGCTCCAGTCACTGGTTTGCCATTACTAGGGCGGCTATCATCTAACTGTCCACGATAAACGAGTTGGCGATGGCTATCAAAGAGGAAAAAGTCAGGGGTGCAGGCTGCGGTGTAGGCCTTTGCGGTTTCTTGAGTTTCGTCGTAACAAAGGGGAAACGTAAATCCTAGCTCAATGGCCATTGCTTTCAAGGATTCTGGGGCATCATCTGGGTAGTTTTGGGCATCATTGACACTAATGGCAATAATCCCTAAATCACTTGGGTAGTAATCCTTCCCTAACTGGACTAATTCTGCTTGCACATGCTTGACAAAGGGGCAATGCCGACAAATGAACATCACGAGTAGGGCTGTTTTATCAGCAAAGGTAGCAAGGGAAACTGTTTTCCCAGATACTACTTCTGGTAGATGAAAATCAGGTGCTAGTGTACCCAACGACAACATTGTTGAAGCAGTTAAAGCCATAGAGACCCTCTAAGATTCAAGTTTTGGCAGTAGTGACAATACTATCAAAGTCTGGCACCTGGAAGGGAGGTGAAAGCTCATGCTGACGTGGTTTACTCTGTAGCTATCGGTGCCGATGGTAAGATCCACATTCCGCACTTCCAACTGTATTAACGACGAAGCAATCAAGCTTATGGCGTAGGTGTAGCCGCAGTTTCTGCATGAGGAAACGTCCGCTTTATAGCGATGGCAATCTCTTCCATTCGCAATTAAATCTGCGATTATGCGAATGGAAGACAGGTAGTTCAAACGAACTAAATATTTTGAAACCTTTGCCCTGAAAAGATCCTAGGTTCATTAATTAGGCAATTAATTTTGCACACGTACTTACTGGGTTGCCTGGGGTCTTTAATTTCCGTGATAGCGAAGTGCAGATCACTGGGTGGAGAAATCCCAGCATTACCCCACAACTCATTTTCATCGGGTCATGTACATCGGGTGCAGTGCGATTTTGTTAGGTTCTGAAAATGAGCAAGATAAGTCACTTATATAGGAATCCTACTTGATTTTTGAAATGAACTCAGTATACAGAATTCTCTGTAATCCCTTTGGAGCTTACCTTTTGCTTCTTGCCTGGTACGGAAACAATTTCTCCGAATCAAACCGGATTCCTATACAATCGACGTTACCTACGTAATAACAATTATTTTTAGGGAATATTGGTTCCGTTTGTTGAGAATTGATCCACACAATTGAAAATTAAAACCTGATCCAACTTTGGAGCATCGCTCCCTCTCTAACTCTTTTGAGGATAATGGAATTAGGGGTCTACTTTACTTTTATTTTTGCCCCCGTAGCTCCAACAGCGGGGAAACCTTTAACTAAATTCTTATTGAATTAACCTCTTGGAAAAGTACCAAGTCTTCCCCGTTCCCTATTCCCTGTTCCCGATCTAATTAACAAATGGCAATTTTACACGGTAGTTGGTTAATAACTCATCAGACTGGTTATCTATTTGTTTGGGGGGAAACTTGGCGATCTGCACAGGTCAATTCTGAGTTAGTTGCCCCAAACCCATTAGCAATGACACCATCTGAGTTGATGGAGTGGATGAAAATTGCTGATTTTATCCACCAACCCCAAGTTCACAGCCAAACCATTGCCCTGCCGACTCAGATCCGAAATTCCGATGGGGCGATCGCTCCCATACATTCTGCTACTTTAGGCATGGATGCCCCATCTCCCCAGTACCTGGAACCCTGGCAAGTGGAGGGTTTTGCACTCCATCCCCCTGCTGCTAGCAAATTTCTCACTACCCTACCTCTCAATGCAGCACCTTTTCTTGGTGCAGATATCCGCTTTTGGGTGCAAATTAGTCGGTGGTGTTTAGATTTAATCTCCCGTTGCAAATTTTTACCAACTATCGACGACTTTTGCCATGCTAAGTGGCAAGTCTTACTAGATAGTGCAGTAGATGCTAGCCGATTAGAAAAATTTGCCGCCAAGATGCCACTGGCTTGTCACACCTATCAGGGAGATCGGCTTGATTTAGTTGTAGATCTACCACTACCACCACGGGAATTACTTTTGGCGTTTCTCAATAGTATAATTGATGTCCAAGTGAGGCAACTGGCACCATCAATGGAACCTAAGCTCAAGGCCTCTTTGCCTGCTCAGGTGCGGCAGTGGTTGCTAGCTTTAACTAGTCCGTCTGACACGGTGGATGCGGACCCAAGGGATCTGGAACGACTAGCCCTGGCACTTAAGGCTTGGACTTTGCCCCTACAGTCTCAATTAGCTGTTAACCAGTTATTTCACACCTGTTTCCAACTGCGTCCCCCAGCATCTGGGGAGACACATTGGATTTTAGAGTATTTCCTCCAAGCAGCAGATGACTCGAATTTTCTAGTGGCTGCGGCAACAATTTGGCAACATCCAGTTGAGGTCCTAGTTGAGCAAAATCGCCAAATCCTCCAGCCCCAGGAAACCTTCCTCCGGGGTTTGGGTTTGGCTTCGCGATGGTGTGCAGCGGTGGCAGATAGTTTGACAACGGAATTACCGACATTCTGTCATCTTGACCCAGTGCAGGCTTATGAATTTATCAAATCCGTCGCTTGGCGGTTAGAAGACAGCGGTTTAGGGGTGATTTTACCGCCTAGTTTAGCCAATCGTGAAGGGTGGGCAAACCGATTAGGTTTAAAAATTACCGCCGAAACTCCCAAGCAGGGACGTTTGGGCTTGCAAAGTTTGTTAAATTTTCAATGGCAGTTAGCAATTGGCGGCCAGACAATTACGAAAGCTGAGTTTGAGCGGCTGGTGGCGAAAAATAGTCCCCTGGTGGAAATTAACGGGGAGTGGGTAGAATTGCGTCCCCAAGATATTAGAACAGCCCAAGCCTTTTTTGCTGCCCGCAAAGACCAAATGACCCTTTCGTTAGAAGATGCGCTCCACTTAAGTACTGGAGATACCCAGACAATTGGGAAATTACCAGTGGTGAGCTTTGATACATCAGGGGCATTACGAGAATTGGTCGGGGCACTGACAGATAATCAGGCAATTGCCCCTTTACCCACACCAATGAACTTCCGGGGAGAATTACGGCCCTATCAACAACGGGGAGCCGCGTGGCTAGCTTTTCTCGAACGTTGGGGTTTAGGTGCCTGTCTAGCAGACGATATGGGACTGGGGAAAACTATCCAGTTCATTGCCTTTCTGCTTCACCTCCAAGAACAGGATGCCCTAGAAAAACCTACCCTTTTAGTTTGTCCTACTTCGGTTGTCAGTAACTGGGAAAGAGAGGTGAAGAAGTTTGCCCCCAGTTTGAAAGTTTGGCAATACCATGGGGAGAAACGTCCTAAGGGCAAGGCCTTTGCGGCAGCAGTGGCCAAGTATGATTTAGTGATTACTAGTTACTCCCTAATTCATCGAGATCTGAAATCATTACAGAGCATTCCTTGGCAAATCATTGTTTTAGATGAAGCCCAGAATGTCAAAAATCCGGATGCCAAACAGTCCCAGGCAGTGCGGCAATTAGAAACGACATTTCGAGTAGCTTTGACGGGGACGCCAGTGGAAAATAGATTGCAAGAGCTATGGTCGATTTTAGATTTTCTCAATCCAGGATATTTAGGCAATCGCCAATTTTTCCAGCGGCGGTTTGCCATGCCAATAGAAAAATATGGGGACGTAGCTTCTTTAAATCAATTGCGCTCCCTGGTACAACCATTTATTTTGCGCCGTCTGAAAAGCGATCGCACCATCATTGAAGATTTACCCCAGAAGCAGGAAATTACAGTATTTTGCGGTCTGAGTGCCGAACAGGCTACCCTGTATCAACAATTGGTTGATGAGTCCCTAGTCCAGATTGAATCGGCCACAGGTCTACAACGTCGAGGGATGATTTTAGCTTTATTAGTCAAACTCAAACAAATCTGTAATCATCCAGCACAGTACTTAAAGTTGGATAAATTAGAAGCCCGGCACTCAGCTAAACTGCAACGGCTAGAGGAAATGTTAGATGAAGTTTTAGAAGCAGGCGATCGGTCCTTAATTTTCACTCAATTTGCCGAATGGGGAAAATTACTAAAACCCTATTTAGAAGCACAACTGGGACAGGAAATCTTATTTTTATATGGGAGTATCAATAAAAAACAACGGGAAGAAATGATTGATCGCTTCCAACATGACCCCCAGGGACCACCGATTATGATTCTCTCCCTAAAAGCTGGAGGTGTAGGACTGAATTTAACCCGGGCAAATCATGTATTTCACTTCGACAGATGGTGGAATCCAGCCGTGGAAAATCAAGCCACAGATCGAGTATTTCGCATTGGGCAAACTCGCAATGTGCAAGTGCATAAATTTGTCTGCACTGGTACTTTAGAAGAAAAAATTCATGACATGATTGAAAGTAAAAAGCAACTAGCAGAGCAGGTTGTCGGTGCAGGGGAAGAGTGGTTGACCTCCATGGATACAGACCAACTTCGTGATTTATTACTACTAGACCGAAGTACAATAATTGACGAAGATGAAGGATAATATCGTTACACACAACCTGACTTTTCCCTTGAAGTCTGACAACCCTTGCACACCACCAGAGGCAGTTCTTACTGGAGGCTGAAGTTTGAAAATCCCTGATACAAACAGGAGTTTCTGAACTGTTAGTTCTTTTGCCCCCTGCCCCCTCAAAATAGATAATGGGAAAAGTCAGACACACAACCCAGGAATTTCCGGATGATTGAAACCCTATTCCATGCCTACACTCCTCTATTTATCTGGATAGGTCTAGGACTTCTCATCTCCAATTTCACCCCAGAGAGTTTTATAAAGCTACTGGGTCAAGCACTTTTCTGGGTTGGAGTCCCCCTGCAACTGCTGGTGCTGGCGCGTCATACTGATTTAACCAATGGCAAACTGATCACAGGGATAGCAGTGGGGGTCTTACTGCTAAGTATAGGTTTATCACTATTGGTATGGTGGGGGTGGCAATGGTTTACCCGAGGAAAAGATGCCTCGGACTCCCCAACAAGAGCAACTTTAGGCAGTTTTATTCTGGCGGCCATTTTGGGTAACACTGGCTTTGTCGGCCTGACTCTCACCCAAGTACTAACTAGCCCAGAAAATACAGACTGGGCGATACTATTTAGCGTTACCAATAACGTTGTTGGTACATACGGTATTGCTGTTCTCATCGCTAGTTACTTCGGCAAAAGAGAAATCAAAAACCATTGGTGGATACAGTTACGAGATCTCGTAACTGTTCCGAGCCTGTGGACATTTTTCATTGGACTAAATACCCAGTTTGTGGAGTTACCAGGGATAGTTGAATCAGGTTTAGATCAAGCAGTTTGGGTAGTAATTGCCCTAGCTTTGCTACTAGTGGGTCTACGCCTGAGGACAATGAAAGAGTGGAAAAGTCCAGAAATAGCCTCACTTGCTAGCATCCTCAAAGTCTTCATTGTCCCGATGCTAGTAGGCCTAAGTGCAACCTACCTCGGTGTAACAGGTGAACAGCGGTTAATATTGGTGCTAATGTCGGGTACGCCCACAGGACTTTCTGTACTGATTTTGGCAGAAGTTTATGAACTTGATCGAAACCTATTAGCTAGCAGCATTGCTTTGACCTTTGGGGGGTTGTTTTTAGCACTTCCTCTTTGGCTGGTCTGGTTTGGTTAAATTTGTCAGTATTCATACGGTTTATCTTGAAATATAGGAATATTTTTGAACAAAACTCCGTACACCTCTACTGTTTTCCCTGCTCCCTCCAAAAATCAATTGCAGTTTTTTGGTCTTGAAACTTTAACCGTCAAGCACCAGCTAAAAATTTTTTTTCTGGGAGTATTTGCGATTCTCCCCTTTACCTTAGTCCTACCTGCCGAGGCTCTACAGGTCCTATTAACTCCTAGTAACCCTGAGTTAGGTGATACTCTGGCGGTCATCATCAATCTCAGTACTCCAGATAATAGCAGTAACCCAGTGGTAAATTTAGGTGGTAGAGTATACCCATCATTTGCAGTTGCTCCCCATCAGTATCGAGCCTTCATCCCTACAAGTCCCTCAGAAAGACCTGGAATTTGGCTGTTGACGGTTTATGGGGATGCTGAGGTGCAAACTTTGTCAGTGCATCTGCGAAATCGCCCCATGGTGGGATCACCTATCTATCCGCATCCAGAGTCCAAACCTCAACGGGTGGATACCTTCAGAGCCTTACCAATATCAAGAAACTATTGGCATAGTCCAAATGTCAGCCCCATCACCACCAGCCATAGTGTACGTCGTTACCCTAATGGCGAATTTGTGAAGAATTTAGGACTTACACATTGACAGGAAGTTTCGGGCACTTTCACGTGATTTTTTGATAGCGCAGCGTGGCGTTAGCCATAGATTTTTGAGCGAACGCGCGTTGCGTCTCGTAAGAGATTGCCGAGACGGCGGCTACGCCAACGCTATTTATCCGATAGCGCAGCGTGGCGCTAGCCATAGGTTATCCATCAAAGCTTAAAACGACGTAATTTCGTCCATACATATAATGGTAGATTTGTACAGTGCGTAAGTCCTAGAATTAATACTATAGGAATCCGTGTATCCTGGAATTTATTACTCCAGCCTCTGGATGGGTAGTGTTTACCAAGGTTTTTAGGTACATGATAATGCAGTTATCACCTAAAGAGTGATAGTAAGTGTGAGGTTGTTGTAATATTTGACCCAAATTAGGCAAAATAAATTAAGTTAGTACCGTCCCTAACTTGCTCGAGTGGCTTAAATTAACAAAGATGAGTTTTATGAGTATAGAAAAAATTGTTGAACAAGCTCTCCAGGATGGTTATCTGACACCAGCAATGGAATCAGAAGTCGGGCGGATCTGTGATAATGCCTCGGATCTCAACATTGAGGAGTACATGGCATTAGATCGGCTGATGGGGGCACTTTTAATTGGTCAGGTAGTTGCAGTACCTCGTAAAAAATTTATTAATGTTATGGAAGAGTTGGTGCTGACTGAAGCTATCGCCCGTATCGCTGAAATTGAGGCTACTAGTGAAAACTCTTTGGATGTTGGTGAAATTGCCGCTTATGCCCTCAATCGTCTGCCACCTCTGTATGCCACCACTGAGGAAGGTGCTAGCTACCAGCGTCAACGTGCTAAGACCGATCTTCAAGAATTGATCTCCCAGCAAATCACCGAAGCTATTGACTGCAACCTCAACCAACCCAATGAGAACAGAACGCCAGTGGTGGGCAAAACTACGGAGAATGAGGTTTTACGTCAAGTCAGTAGCTTACTCCAAGCATACGCCCCTAGTTTTGAGCAAAAACCTGAAACTTAGTTTCATATATGTCAATGCTGGTAATTGATTGTTTCCCATACCCATTACCAGCCTTCTAGAATTATTTCCGTACCAACACTGGTGTCCCTACGCTTACTTGGTTATACAGCAACCGGACATCAGCATTCCGCATTCTCAGGCAACCATGAGACACAGCAGTTCCTACCAAGTCGATCTCCGGGGTACCATGGAAACCAATTTCATCGCGTCCATCTGACCAAAAGCCAATCCAGCGATCGCCTAAAGGACTGCTAGATCCAGGGGCAAATACCTGGCCAGTGATGGGATGTCTCCACACAGGTTTGTGTTGCATATGCATCACTTGGAAGTTGCCTGTGGGTGTTTCCCACCCTTTTTTCCCAACAGCAATGGGGTAGCTAGCTATGACTTCATTGTGACGGTAGACATAGACACGACGGTCGCTCAAAACTACTATAACTTGGATGTTACTTGCTTTAAATGTATCGGCTGATTTTGGCGCACTGGAAACCACTGGACTCGATCTTACTCCTGAGCCTACCCAGTGGACATTTTCGGCGATGTTTATCTTCCTAGATCTTGAGGGAGAGGTTGGTATCTGTGCACCTAGGGCAATTTCTCCCACAACATCTTGAGAGGTATGCCGATAACTGAATTCTGGATGACTTTTAGCTTTTGCTAGATACCCTACTGTTGTTGTAATGCGCCAATGGACAGCCAGAGATACGATTGCTGTACCAAGACAGAGTAACATCACCTTACGTGCTAGAGATTCATTTTTTACCATATCCCTGACATATCTATCTAAACTGTTTAGTGTCACTGGCTAAATAACAAAAATTTATCAATTCTTATCAGTTTGCTAATACTTATGCTAATACTCCTGGGCAAACTAGGACTATAAGGACCTTTCCCAACTGAAAATCCAAGGCAAGAAACCCCAGTGATGGAAAACTCCGGGGGATCAGCCTGGTATTTGGCATCTTAAAAATGCCATAGACAATCATTAATGGTGTGGGTGGGAGAAAGACCATGTTGGAAAAAATATTGCTAGCAATCACAATTACATTTTCCCTCAGTTTATTTTGTCAAGTTCATATACTCAAGTCAGCTAATGCTGGCTCTAATTACCAGCCAAACATAAGTAGATCAGCCACTATTTTAGAGTAAAAACTCAAAAATCACAGTTTTTTTAGCTACAGTCACGAGCAGGGAGAGAGATGGATCTGTTGTCCCCTAATCTAAAATCTAAAGTTAAGAGTCCCCACTCTTAGGAACTTCTCTTGAGCTAGCGCAGTCTAGAGAAAACAGGATCATTTACACCTAGCATGATCTATGAGCCAATCGATTACTGTATCCTGGTCAACGGTTGATGCAAGGTTTGCGGAAGCATCGGTGCAAGTTGACAAAATCTCCAATTACGACCTCATTTTACGCTGTCAAACAGGACTGCGGCCTGATCGCGTTGCGTTTGCAGAACTGTTACGCCGCTATCAGACTCAAGTCGATAGGGTTTTGTACCACCTAGCTCCAGATTGGACAGATAGAGCTGATTTGGCTCAAGAAGTTTGGATTCGGGTATATCGGAATATTAACCGACTACAGGAGCCTACTAAGTTTCGGGGTTGGCTAAGTCGCATTGCTACTAATTTATTTTACGATGAGTTACGTAAACGCAAGCGAGTTGTCAGTCCCTTGTCCTTAGATGCTCCTCGTTCGGTTGATGATGGGGAAATGGAATGGGAAATTGCTGGAGATACACCTGGACCAGAAGAGGAACTGACAACTAGAGAATTTTATGAGCAACTTCGGGAGGCTATCGCCGATTTGCCGGAAGTTTTTCGGACTACTATCGTCCTCAGGGAAATTGAAGGCATGGCTTATGAGGAAATAGCAGAAATTACAGGTGTTTCTTTAGGAACAGTGAAGTCGCGCATAGCTAGGGCTAGATCTAGGTTGCAATCTCAGTTGCAAAACTATCTTGATGCTTAAATTTACTGGATCTATTTTCTACCTCATAGCAGACTTAAAGAAATATGCCGAATTCCCCTGTAAAGTAGCCAAAAAAATCACCAATTTTTCCCATTCATCTACTGTTTTGACCAGTACAATAATTTAATATTAAAATATTAAAATATACACGGATGCTCAATTTTACATTATTCCAACGAATCAGCGGGTAGTTATGGATATGGTGAAGCGCGATCGCTTCGAGTTACTGAGTGCTTACCTCGATGGTGAGGTTACAGCAGATGAACGCAAGCAAGTAGAAGCATGGCTGGCAACAGATGCCTCAGTTAGATGTTTGTACGTCCGATTATTAAAGCTAAGGCAGAGTTTACGAACTTTGCCAGTTCCAGAGGATCAACAGCTACCAAAAGTGAAGGTCCAGCAGATTTTCACAAGGCTGAATCGCCGTTCTCATGTAGCTTTAGTATTTAGTGGTGCAACAGCTGCTGCTTTTGTGATCAGCTTAGGATATAACTTTTTACCAGGTAGTGAATCGAGAACTGTGGAACTAGCAGAGCGTGCCAAAGTAGAATCCACACCAACAACTAGCGATCTCGTCGTCCCAGTTTCGCCGCTGATGGTGGGATTAAATAGCCCAGTAATTGAAATTCCTAAGGCAGCGATCGCCCCACAGAAAAAGCCAGTTAACCAGGCAACACCCAAACAATTAGACGATTCACAGGACATTAACTAAATCGAAGACTGGCTGCTCCACCAGCTATTATTTTGGGCAGTCCCTCCTAGTTGCACCACTTGCTCTTCGTTCATCAAGTAAGCCCAGACCTTACCCAAGGATGATCCTGTGGGGGTATAAGTTTCGATGCACTGTCGATGGTAAAGGTTTGCGGCTATGTCTTTAGAGGGGTGATAATCTTCTAACTCATCCAGTGCAGTGAGAACCCTAGGGTCGGTAAAGTATAGTAAATATCCCCAAACGGTCTCATTCCCTAAGGTCATGGCTGGATAACCTTGGGGGACAAAGGCATAGGGGAGCGATAAGCTGAAGATATTGACTAAAGAAGCGTGAACCGGGAGAATAGACCATGTCAGTTGAGGTAACCAAAGCACTCAGTGGTCAAACCATCAGTCAGGAGACTTGGGGACTAGAGGTGCCCCTTGATGACTTAATCTTTGATGATGGGGAACCTTTGGAAAGTAATCGCCACCGCATTGCCATGAATACCTTGATTCGTTCGTTACAACAGGCATGGACTGACCGCAATGACTTTTTCACCGGTGGGAATATGTTTGTGTATTTTAATCAATCCCAACTGCGGAACCAAGATTTCCGAGGACCAGACTTTTTTGCAGTGCTGAATGTGGATGGTAGTAAGCAAAGGCAGGGATGGGTGGTGTGGGAGGAAGGTGGACGTTACCCGGATGTGATTGTGGAATTGATGTCACCCTCGACTGCTCAAAATGATGTGGGGAT
>Ga0209611_10008612_pt1 | contig 15844 bp, 8 predicted proteins | sample S1TSphgellanicum_3_FD_187693 | JGI IMG/M metagenome (GOLD analysis project Ga0209611, IMG submission 187693) | Host-associated microbial communities from peat moss isolated from Minnesota, USA - S1T2_Fc - Sphagnum magellanicum MG (SPAdes) (version 2) | ecosystem: Host-associated > Plants > Peat...
GGGGGGGGGGGGGGGGGGGGGGGGGTGGTTTCACTTTTTTTATCTGAAAAAAATGATTTTGATAAATACAAAGGATTGTTGTGAAAAAACGGCACCCTAATTTTCCAATTTAAAAAAAAACTTTTATTTTTTAATTTTCTACAATATGTTTCAATAGGTAGCCAAAGTATAAATTCTTACAATTTTCTATTCTAGCATCTAGTTTATAACCAAATTATGTTTTTTTTGTTTTGTTTTTGGGGATGATCATTAATTTGGTTACAACTAGAATGCCATGGCCAAGCAAAAAATGTTTAGATCAATCCAAAGTTATATAATGTCAATTCCAAAATTCTCTTATCGTATTTTCTTTAAGACATCCAAATATTATTATTCCACTTGTATTAGCTTTTATTTTCATTATTTATATCTACAGTTTATACATTGTAAAAAAATAAAGGAATAAATTAAATAAATTATTATTCTTAAACACCTACAATGGTAAACAATGTAATGTAATATTTAGATTCATTTTACATGAAAGATAGTTCCATAAAGGTGAATACATTATGATTTTTTTAATGTATAAATATATGAAAAATACGAATTAATTTTTAATCAATTTTTTTGAAAAAACAAAGTTTGAAGGTAAATTATAATGGAATGAATCTTTAAATTTAAATTTTAAAACTCACTTTGAAAGGGAAATTTTCAAAGGGTATGTGAAAAAGAATTAAAGATAATGATATTTAAGGAGGTGAAGATTGTAAAAGGGTATTTGAAAATAGTTGTAAAAGTTTTGTCTTTTCATGTAGGTAAGTAGGGGAGAAGATTGAAGTAGCTAGGCTTGGAAGAGGTAGTTATTTTAGCAAATGGAATAGACATACATACATAAATAATGACAAATATTATGTGACTATGTGGTGAATGGTTTGAAGCCAAAGACTTTGGATAAATCTAGAGAACATTGCAAATTGTTTTTTAATGACCTTGTGGTACACAAAGGTGATTTCATAATGTTTACCATGAATTTGAATTTACAATGCAATCTAGTTATTGAATTTTGAATAGTATTATCATTCATAATTCAATCATAACAAAATTAATATTTATAAGGAAATCAAAGACACATTCTTGTTACTATTGGAAACCTCTTTGATTATTAGGTTTACATGGAGGTGGTTTTGTAATTTATAGACTAAGTTGCAGGAGATATTGAATTTTTGAAAAAAAATCAATTTCATACTTAAATAAAAAAGATCATGCCCCATTTTCCCTTTCAAAATTCATTCAATAATATAATATAGGTTTAAAAACATAAACCACATTAGTGATGATAATAAAACTAGTCATGTTATAGAGGGAAAAGATTGAGTAAATATGTAGACAATAAAAAGAAAGGAGAAACTTTATATGCCATATGCATTGGGTTGTTTGATTTATGGAATTTTGGATTCATAATTGGATTAGGTGAGAAAATTTTGTTATTTTAAGTTGATTTTTAAAAATAAAAATCAATTAGTTTGACTTTATATGTGCCAAAAAGAGAAAATTGTCAAATAGTGTAAAATTTCATCCATGAAAGGATGAATATTTTAAAACATTAATAATGGCACAACTTGGTGGGCTTCAAACTAAAAAATAATATGTACTTATTATTAGGCTTTAATGAAAGGGGTGGATTAATCATCCATTATCTTCACACATTTTGTGAATTTTTGGCATTAAGTTTATTCTATCACCATTAAATGCAACACATTCCTTCAAAACAACAAATTCCCCTCAATTTCAATTTCGTTTTACCTATAGTGTTGTGTAGATTGATTTGCATCCATTTCAATTGTGAAGATGTTGTAAAAATCAATGTCCAACAACTAAAACTTCAAGAAGAATAATGCCACCACATGACTAGAACAAACACCCACCCACAAAGATTTGTTGAATAAAACCTTGCAATTTTGAAATGATTTGATGTCAACAGAATTCACATTGTGACACTTTGCAACTCCTATTTGATGATTTTTCCTCATCCAACACCAAGAAATCATTCAATTTTGTGTCATTATTAAATATAATTACATCATGTTTAGGATTAGCATTCATAATAAGCAATTTTTTGTATAGGAAGGGAAACCCACCATGATAATAGCAAGGTTTAACCATTTAGCATCAAACTAGTGTTAATATGAAAGGCTTACATGTGCATAGAATGCATTGGTGTTCAAGATTTTGATGAAGAACCATCTTCCACATTGACAATATATTGCACATTCAACCCCATGGGAAGATGAAGTTGTGATTGACTAATGTGAAAAAAATTGTAACATTTATTAATGAAAAAAGAATGACTAATCAAATTGAAAGGAAATTGACAATGAAGAAGTTTGATAAGACTAACTAATATAGTTTGCGAATTCGCTATGGACAAGTACAGTGGAGTAAAAACAAAAGAGTCTAGTTAATAATTGAATCATTGATCTTCAACATTATAAGAAAAAGTCAATTGATTAAATACATGAAATAAACTAAAATGAAAATCAACTAAGAAAATTCACCCATCCTCTCTTTCCAAGCTAGTTTAGAATTACCTCAACATGCATTCATCCAATCCATGAGTCCTAAAATAAAATTGATCTTTCAAATGAATTCAAATTTTGTTTATTAATGTATGTATACACATGAATAAGTTCCACTAAACAATGAAAACATATTTGATAACCGAAATTGTTAGGTCTTGGTTTATATAAAAGGTATAGATGGAAGGTTAAAAGACATAAAAATACAAATCACTTAATGATGCATGCACAACCTAGTCATATGAAACTAAAGTAATGGTTAAATTTGACTATATATATTTAAATTGCAGATTGTTGAGGAATTCATTGTCCAAATTGTTGAAACTTTGAAAATCCAAATTTGGATGAAAACATAATCAAAACAATCACCTAAATGGGTGGACATTATTTTAAAATATATTTCATATCTTTGAAAAATCATAAGGGGAACACAATTATTTGGATTGTCAATATTTATTTTTGGAATAAGATTCATTATTTCCAAAGTTTCAATGTTCAAAATTTGATGCAAATCAAAAGTTCCTTTGCATGTTTAAAGCATTCAAACTTTTGAAGTGGATAGTATATATTTTTTCAAACATCAATTTTCCTTATCAAATATGCACCATTCCTTCTCAAAATTGGAGAGGATTTTAATATTGATGATTAAAAGAAAAAAAGGAATTGAAATGGGTGAAATTCATTTTTATAACACATTTGAATGCATTTGGTTCAAATGTGCTTTTGGCCTTGAAAATTATGAATTTTGAGGATGTGGTTTAAAGTCATTCATTTTTATGTGACAAAAAAATTAATGCATAATATACATGATGTAGGATTAAAATGTAATAAAAGAATGATTATAATAGGTTATATGAGAAATACAAATTTTAAAATTATAGATCAACGTCACATGATGCCATGTGTCACATGTAGTGTTTGGAAAAGGACTATACTTGGGCACCCTTCACTCCTTAAATTGTGTATTCCAACCTTGAGCATGGCTCCATTCTTTCTAACAAAGCGTCCAAATTATCATGTTCATGAAACTTCCGATGGTAACTTGTGTTTGTGATGGTCCACATGTTACATTTGCCACAATAATCAATGGCATGATTCTTCTCAAAAAGTTCTACATGTACTTATTGCCAATCAAAACACCATGGAAAAAAAGCCTCCATAGGTTACATTGCCAATTTGAAATTGTTGTGCTTGTCATGTTGATGATGATGCTCCATGTTTTCCTCCCTTACTCATATTGTAAATAAAGGTGCATGGTCAAGTTTTTTTGGACACTAATTTTCCATATTCACTAGTGAAGGGTACCTTAATCAAAACCATTTCCCTTCTAACTAGAAGAAGTTCCTATTAAATTTAAACTTTAAAATTGTTGACTAACCTTATTAGCTTTTGGCTATTACTTCAGTCTCAATCGTTGTGCTCATCATGATGTCTTGATTCATGCCAAAAATATTATGTATTTTCCCAACGTGGGCCAAAAATCTTGTCCAAAAAATTATGTTATAAGTTAATTTATGTTGCAAGGACATTGGAAATATGAATTCATGTCCATTTTTGAAACATTGTAATTTCTTTTGAATTTTTGAGATTAGGGTCATTCTTCAATATTTTATATTTATTTGCATACTTTTTCATTGGGACTTGTTTGAAATGAAAATTTAATCTAGTGTTTTAATTGTGAAAGCTTTCATAAGGGGAAAGTGTTTATGTGGACTTCATGTTGATTAATCCCCATAACACAAAGTCTTTAAACATATGTGATGAGATTTTCTTTGGGTTTGTTGTACATAATTTGACCAAGCCTTAAGAGCATCTTAACCCACAATATGAAACTTTCACCTTTTGGAAATGTATGCATTGGCAAAACTTTATTGCATTTACCTTACGACCTTGGTAGCTTTGACACTAATTATATTATTTTCAAAAAAAATTAAAATCTAAAAAAAAAATTTATGAAAGAAGTATTGAATCTTTGGCAAAAAACTTTTGGTCGAAATGAAAATTTCAAAATTAATTATTTAACAAGCATCCATTAAAGCACCAAGACACTACAATAATTTCATCATAGGTTTGGACCATCTTAGTTTACATGCCCATTCCCTTAAAAGATCACCATTACTTTTAACATGGTCAAAATTAAAAGTGTGGTTCTGCAAGTGCAATCATAGTTTTGAATAAAATAAATCAGGATCATTACTTGATTTAAAGATTTTAGTCCTTTCCATCATATCCATTTTTAACAAACAAATGACATGACATGTCCAAATTATTTCTTAGGCCCAAATTTGAAATGTAGAACTAACTTTTATGTAGTCCTTTGTATGATCATTTCTCAACCTTTTCATATTTTTTTGTCATCCTCCAAACCTTTTCTTTTTTTTTTGACTTTGACCTAAATTTTCAACATGTCTAATTCATAATATACATAAATTATATATGTACATATATTTATATTTGAATGTTTTCCTTGTATCTAGGGCCATATCCCATGCCAAAAAAAGAATTTTTGCATGCTTAAATTATTATGATCTAATTAAACATTAATCAATGACATCCTTATATTTATGGATACAATAAAACTATTTGTCATTTCACAATATAAAGTTATTTTAAATTCCCTAATATACATTAACAACAAGATTTGGAAACATGGCTATAATTGCTTTTCACATTGAAAACCACATGCAAAAAATAATAATTTCAATATTTCAAAAAAAAGATGCAAAAGTACAATGATTGAGTGTTTTTTAAAACTTCAAGTTAATGCCTATACACCCTAAAAAACTTTCATATCATTTTATTAAGTACTATAAAGTTACATTAATTTTTTATGTTTATTGAAAGACTTGATAAACTTTAAAGTAATAAAACTAAATAAAGATGATTCCAAGAAAAGCATGCATTAGTACATCATTTCAAAACCATGAAATAAAAATTTACAAAATTTGCATGAATAAGGAAAATGTGTACATTGCACAACTTAATATAATTTTCAATGTAATTGATATCCTTTTTGTTGGTTTGGTTGTGATTAGATGAACTGTATGTCTATTAAACATTCCTCATAGTTGTGAACTAATTGTCACTCTATGATTAAAATATAAGAACTATGAATAATCTTATTTTCATGTTTAGAAAATAATTTTCTTTTGGTGTTAAATAAAAAATAATTGATCACCATTGGCTTTTTTATTGAAGTTTTATCATTTGAAAAGGTGAAAGGGGGGTGGCCCATGAAAATTATTGCATGGACAAAATAAATCAAAATAACTTGAAAGGTTAATGCAATTCACATTCAAATTTTTTCATTAAAAGATAATGGGGGTTAGCCTTCATTAAAACACACATTACATAAACTATTTTAAAAACTTCATTAAGTGAAGTTTTGTTTTGTTTTATAAGCCAATGCACAACATGGACACTTCTAGTTCTTTAAAAAAAAAAGTGATTCCATGTGCAAATAAAATGTGTTTCCTTAAGTTGGATAGGGCACATGTTTATTGTATTAAAAAATGTTCAATTTACAATTGATTGGTTATTTTAGGTTAAAAGTGCTTGGTTGCCTAGATCTAATATTCATATGGATAATAAAGTTTAATTGGGTTATATTTGTCAAATCTTAGTTATATTCAATCATCTAGTATATAAAATGTTTGGCAACAATGTTTACAAATATATTTTCAAAGGATTTGAGCTTTTGAATGATGTTACAAAATTACCCTATGATAAAATTATTTTATGTTTGTGGCATTTGCATATTTTAGATTGTAATGAAAGACCCTTAATCTCAAATTTTTCATGTACTTGGTACTAAAATCAAACATTGAGTTTATAATGGTATTCATGTACATGAATAATGCTAGAAAGTTTCCCTACTTGATTAAATTATTTTGTCTTTGTGGCATTCACAAATTTTAAATTATAATGAAGGTCCTTAATCTCAACATTCAATTTTACATGGTATGAAAACTCAAATGACTCTACAACAAACACCAACAAGTTCCCACATGTAATCATGTAATTTTGTGATTTCTTTCATAATCTTTGTAGTTCTATTTTAAAAATGAGGTTTTTGGGTGAGCTTTACTTGTGTTAGGTATTTTAGTGATGCCATGGTTTGAAGCAAAAGAAAACCACCATTGTAGATTATATGTTCAATCATTTGTCTACATAGAATATAGTGGTTATTAGCTTTAAATTTTGCAATAAAATAACTTATCTTGTTATTATACAAATGGTGATGGTACACCAAAAATGGCACATAGCAAATAACATTTCCATTTGGGGCATAACTTTTAGATGTACAAGCACAATCAATATAATTTTTCACCAACTTCATGTCATGTTAATTACACATTGTAAATGTGCAATCCAACTTTATGCCTACATTTTTGTCAGGTTGTCAAAATCATTAAATACCATGGATCCCAATCAAATGTGCAATTGAAAGTCTTGAATGTCACCACCTTTCGAAAAGTGCCCATCCTTCCTAAGGTATAGGGCATGTTTGATTTTTATTGCACAACTAAAATCCTTACACCTTAATAAATATGAGATTGAAATCTATACATGATACTAAAATTATAAAAAATATTAAAAAATTAACTATGGGAAAACAAACAAATTTTTTATGCATTTTGAAAAATGTTTAACCAAATTTGATATGAATGGAATAAAGCAATTAATAAATCAAAACATATTTTAACATGTGAGCAAATATAATATAAGTGACGAAAGATAAAATTCAATTGAAACCCACTTAAACGTGCAGACAAGACCTAGATGCAATTAACCAAAAGAAAATAAAAATTTGATTTTGTTTGTGTTACCAAAGACTTGGTACATGTTACCAAAAGAAAAACAAAAATTAATGAACAACTTAGAAATAAATATATGCAACCAAATAATTAACATGCAAGAAAAATGTAAATAAATGAAATCAAAAGCAAAAATCAATAAAAATTTGATTTTAATGTGAGACCAATTTTTAAATGTAAAAGTAAACCAAAAATCAAAATGAATCTGATTGGTATAAATGCATATTGAAAGGTTAAAAAAATAATAAAAATGAGTGAAAAGTTGATATGAGGAATAGTCATGAACAAATCACCAGTGGTTACAAATTTGACAAGAATGATTAGAATCATAAAACCAAAAAGGTTAAAGAACACCCATAAAAAACTTATAAGCAACCAAAATTTAAAAAATTGTTCAAAAAAAACACATGTAATGAAAAGTTAAATATATGATACCAACACAAGTTTTAAATGATTAAAATAAACACAAATATTGCTTCAAACATATTTTTAAAAAAGAGAAAAAGGTTATGATTGAAAACCAAATATTAGTTAGTACTCATGTAAACAAGCTACAATTGGTGCCATTATTTAATGTCAAATTGTCATTTTAATGTAATATATACCACAATAAACACTAGATATTATAATTGTAATAGGTCAAACCACAAGGTTTACTTCACACATGTCATGAGTCACAACATTTTGTGTGAGAAAATCCATATATTTTTTGTAATGTATAGTATTATCCTTTATCAATGTTAAAAATTATTTCACAATCATATTTCTTCAAAATTGTAGACATTCAATTGCAAAGATTGACAAGTTTATTTTTGAATAATACCATTATTTATAAATTCAAACACATATGAAATCAAAGAGTGTTCCCATCTATCACTATTTCATGCCATTGAACCTTCATTGTTCTTTGATAATCACAATCACTACCGTGTGTCTTCTAAGACAACGTTTCCATTATTTCAATCACAATTGCCATCACCTTTCTATCTCTTCAAGTTAGTTTTAGTCATAATGATCAATAACCAAAGCACATAGTGGACAACAAAAATGTTATTCCATACCTACTCTTTGTTTTGGCCTTGCCTATGAAGTCATGGACCTTTGTCGCATGACCTTGGTGCTACAAAATGATGAGAAACTTGATCTTCCCCATTTAAAAACAATATTCATCCTTATACTTTTGAATTTTTAATTGCATCAAATGGTTCTTTTTAAAAAACATTTCATCCTCTTGCATGGGCGACATCACAATTCTCATTTGAATAATGATGACATTTTAAAATTAATGAAAAGATTCCTTACTAAAATGCCATATTAGGATTCCATGAAATTAAGCATGCATATGATATTAAAAAAATCATGACAAATAATTTGCCACATGCTTTAAACACATGGAATGTTTGTTTTGAACTTAACAAATGTGGAGTTGATTCGTTGCATTGTGCATGATTTCACAGTATTTTTACTATGTGTTGATTGATCATGATATTTGATGTCCCCATCCAATCCTAAGCCATACATTCACCTATGTATGACGTTTCCATAATTAGATAAAACATGGCAACATTGTGCCCATTGCTTATGCTTAACATACCAAAAATTTTGGTGCTATTTCAAGCACATGGAAATTTAGGTGAACAAGTTTAAACTCATTAATTATATACAATTCAAGGATGTGATTGACAACATTTTTTTTGTGGTAAAATTTTACAACCTTATTATTATTTTTCCAAACTATCAACAAATCATTATTTTTTTGGGTTTGTAACTACCAAGTTTAAACCTTTTTTTGTTTCGATAACCAAGATTTTAAATTAGATTTTATTAGGTAACCAAAAGATAGAAATGTCCATAAATGTTTCTACCTTCACATTTTGTTTCAAGTCAAATTTGGTTAAATAGGATGGACCAGCCCAATTGCCTACTTATGACTGAACATTTATTTATATCTTTGTCATATATGCTTCATTTTGAGTTACTTGAAATGTTATGGGAGCACTACCTCAAGCTCTAGAAATCATCTTTGAAGTGCAAAGGAAAAAAAATAATGAAAAAATAACAAGAGGAAAAATAAGCTTTCCAACTTACAAAATGTTTTTTTTTCCTCTCTTTGGACTTGTCTTGTTTTCAAATCTCATAACTTTCTTAATTCTTATTCATTTAAAACGATTTAAAAGTGCTATAGGAATGCCACTTGAATTTCTACAAATCATTTAAAAACTCTAATAACAACATACAAGGAATTTTTGGGGTGTTTGGGAACTGGCCTTTGTAATGTTTAGTGATTTGTTTTTTTGAGTTCTTGACCTCTTCCTTTCTCATTTCTAATCCATTTTCGACAATTGTTAGGGTGTCAGATGTGCCAAGAGAAGAGGTTCAATTTTTGTTTGGACACCGGAAACAACAGAGCCCTCCCCTTGGATCCAGCGTGCCTTGAGCATTTAAGTGTTCGGTCACCAACTGGTCTACCCTATGGATGATTGCAAATTGTGCAACATCACAATTTTGAAAACAAAGGCTTGGTGATTGAGGGGACCTAAGAAGATCTTTCAAATTGTGTTCACTTCAAAGTGTGCAAGTACAAGTGCAATTAGACAAGAAGTAAAAAAAGGTGCAACAAATTAAATGCAATGCAAAACTCAATGACATTAGAAGTCAATGTGCCCCATGGGATGCTAATTAGTGTAAACTGCTGTATAATCTTCTGAAATTTGAACAACAATTTAAAATGGAGCTAGGTGGTTGAGAAAGTAGAGGGTGTTGAACAATGGATGAAAATACAATCAATTAAGTTTTATATTGCCTCAGTAATTTCATTTTCATCCATTTTTATACCTTTTCAACTTTCATGATTCGCATATCATCCAACAAATGTACTCGTACTCCAGACAGAGACAGTGTTCATCAGAGGCTCCTACAACCTTCAAGGGTCTTGATCATCAAACCCTAAGCACACAAAACCCCAAGTCTTCTCCAAACTGATGCCCTACTTTGCGGGGTGTTTATTTTTCAAAAAATTAGTGAGGAGGTGGAGGTAGAGGAGGCGTATGGCGTCTACGAAAACCGACCCACATCTTGTGCATGCATCCATGTTGCTCTGTAGTTGAGATCCTAAATGGGTTCTTGAGATCTTAAACAAGATCTCAAAAGCCTCGGGAAATCATCACTTTAACTGTATAACTTGAAACAGTTTTGTGTTCATGATTTCAAATGGGTTGGAGAGACAATTCATTTTGGCTACACAACACTTAAGAGCCACTACTAGCCTAGAGGAATTATTTGTGTTTGAAATCATTAGTAGAAGTGGTGCATCCAAAGAGCAGTTGTTTGTGCATTATGTCTAACTAATGTGAGTTTGGGTACCACTAATAACAACTTGGTTTGGTTTTCCTCTTCCTTTCATCATTGAACTCCTTAACTTACTGGTTTGCAGTGCCCACAACTCCAGACCCAAGTGTTCCCACTCTCCTCTCCCTGACTACCTTGCCCTAAGGTCAGTTTTGTCATTAAATAATCCTCAGAATAGTGAAATGAAATTTTGTGAAAATATGGAGTTGACATGTTGAAAAATCATCACAATTGTCATAGGCTACACTCTGAGTAATTTCACTACTCATATCACAATTATTATACTAGACGATGGAAAAATATATAATTAAATTAATTTAAAAAGAATTTAATTTTTGAAAATAAATAATTATCTGTTTTGTCAATGTGGAAACTGACCCTAGGCTAAGGGTAGTGTGCTATTATTGAGTGTTCAGTTGTTGAGGCCTTGTTCCATTTGTCACCATTTTTGGCCTGGGCTAATAGGGTACCTGATAGGTACTTTGATGGCTTTGGCACATATTATAGAATTTTTTATTAGAAATGGTATAATTTTCAAAAGCTATTTTTTTTCAAGGAATTTTTTTTTTTGGGTGAAGGAAAATGAAGAACTTTCTTACAACATTCGAAAATATTTTATTTTCAAAATGAAATCTTCAAACTTAATTAATTATTCGACACACATGTGCTGAAGCTGCCCATGGACTACAATATACCCCTTTCCAAGAGCTTGGGTTCCTGTTGTTAGTTCTATTGATTAGTTGTGGGGGGTGCCTCCTTAAAGTTGCTCTTTGTTATTTCTTTTTGTGTGGTCACAATGGGTTTAGGGTTTCGTTGGTCCAAGACTATGGAATTGTGAAACTCCCATTCAACCCCTCCCCCTTTGATTTCATTCAGAGTAGAAGAGATTTAGTATTTGGGGATTTCTCTCATCTGAAAAACAAATGAATAATTCTCGGTTTCTCAAATCTCAACATGAAACTAACTATAAGTTATAAAAGTGACATTAACCAGTTTTTTAGCAAAATTGACGCATATCAACTAAAGAAAGGGGCAACTAAAGAAAGGGGAGATAAACTCGAAGAAAACTCCAAGCCCAATTTGTCTCATTCCTCTTGTGGATAATCCATCACTACTAGTCCAGTTACCTCACAAAATTGAAAAAACGAAAACCCTAATATTAATGTGGAGACCTAAATTTATTAGGTCCCATAAACATGCTAAGGACCAGATAACCGTGGAGAGGCTGTTTGTTGGTTACAAGCAACAGCTGAGGCTTTTTTTGTGCATCAGCAATTTCTGGTAACAAAGCAGTCTCTAGAAGGTGCAAGTAGTAGTTTTGTTAATCAAAATGAAGGTTGTTGTGTGGGTTATTATTGCTTCTAAGTTGTGACCTCATGTCTTCCAGATTCTCACAACGTTCCATTATGTACATCAATTACTGTCTGTTGTTCCTGTCACTCAGGTTCCGTGTTCATTAATTCCCAAACAACAAGTTAGAAGTACATTCCTTCCAAATAGTTCACAAACAAGAAGTGCATTCCTTCCAATAGTTCACAAACAAGAAGTGCATTCCTTCCAATAGTTCACAAACAGGAAGTGCATTCCATGCACTCTCCCATCTGGAAACTCAGCTTATGAACTTGCAATAGCCAATGGGTATGTACATTACTCACTGTCATTGTACTACTACCCACACATTTGTGGAGACTCACACTTATGCAGCCGGCTTAAAAACATTTTGTCAACCAAATTCTAGAAATTTGAGATATTCAAAAGTTGGGTCTGTTTGAGTCTAGATCCATTTCTTTCAATACTAGATTACATGAACCATGGAATGGGTCCAGGCCCGTTCTGCGTAGGAATGTAATGACCCTTGGTACATAGTCATACCTAACTAGTAACTTTGTTCTTTAGGTTTTGGTGTCCCATCATCCATTTAGGAAAGAGCCTGAAACCGTGCCTAAATAAGACACCCAAACCCAATTAGGTTCGTTATTGAAAACTCTCAATTATAGCTATGTATGAGGGGACGAATTGTGTTTTTGTTTTTGGTGAAATTTTGCAACTTGGCTACAATTTTTTTTTTTTTTTTTTTTTTTTTTGTTTAAATTTTGTATTTTGGTTTATTTTTTTTTTTTTTTTTTTTTTTTTTTGAGGTGTGAATGATAGAAAGGAATTTTTATTTTTGATTTTTGAAAAAAATGGGCCCAAGTCATTACATTATGAGGGGAAAAAAAAATTCTGAATTTGACACATCCTAACAATATGAGAGGAGAATGGTTCATCCTCAGGTTTTGACAATGGAGAAGATATAGGACAAATTGTAATTTTTTTTCCTACTTTCCTCTCTAATCTGTAGCCAAATTTGGCTAAGTCCTCTTAGGATGAATACCAACACACCCACCTTGAAATTTTTGAAAAAAAACACAAATATGTTTAAAAACCCAAAAAAGAAAAAAGAGGACTATAAAAGTTCTTGAAAGGTCTTCTGAAAAACAAACAAATAGGTATTATGTGAAAATTCTGGATGTTTTTGGGTTTAATATCAGGCCTTGGGTGAACCATCACCAACATTGTTGCTATGGTAAAAATAAAAATGATCCCAAACCTTTTTTGGGTTGCTTCTAAACATTATTAATACCTGACCTTAGACAAAGTCAGGACAAACTTAACATTCCCTGGGTTAATTGTAGCCACCAAGAGGCAAAAGTGAAGTTGCCAGATGTGAGGCCAAAGTAGACAGTGGCATCAGCACTTTGGCCTCACATTTGGTCTCTAATGAAGCACACCATGGATCTCAGTAGGTGATAATCCAACGCTAAAAAGGAGCCAATAAAAATCACATAAACCTGCCAAAAACTTCATAACAGAAAAACACAACAACAATAAGGCCCCCTCTACACTAAGAGTCAGGGCCAATGTTGAACCCAAATCCAGCATTCCTATTGGTGCAAAAGTTGAAATCAGCTCCAAGGGTTTTACACTAGGAGTTAAGGCTGAAATTGGAAAAAAGATTTCAATCTGCCCCAAGGGCTTTACACAAAGAGTCAAGGCTAAAATAGAAAAAAAAAAACTTTTCAATCTGCCCCAAGTTACTAATAAATGCTGAACTTTATGGCCTTGTATTGGCCACAAGGCTGAAAAAAAAAGGATACCATCAAATTTGGGAGGCCAATTTGCAACCCTTGGGGCCAATGTTCCAGCATTTATTAATATCATGACATCAATGTTCTAGGATTTATTAGTAACTTGGGTTTACTTGGGGCCAATTTGCAAGCCAAAAATGCTCAAAGTCTGCCCCAAGTTTTTTTGGCCCCCAACTCCTAGTGCAAATTGGGCCTCACTATAGGGGAAATAGCCTTTCTCCCCTGGTCCTCTGTGTAATTTGCAGGTTGTAAAATCCCCTTGGAAATTTCATAGTGTATGTGGAAGGCATGTTACAACACATAATGACGTATCGGAGATTTCCCAATGTAGTTGGAGGGCACATTAAATTTGTAATCTTCCATTCTGGTCATCTTATGTTTCTGGGCAGGCTCTTACATTTTTGTAAGTGCCCGTCGATCTTTCTTTGAGTTCATGAGTAGGAGTTGACATGGTCATTATGCATGGTAATGCCCTCAGATGGGTGCATTACTTGAATTCGGCATTGCCATTGGTTGTTGTTGCCCTGGGCATGTGCCTTGTTCTGATAATGCACCTATCTGCATGCCTTACCTACCACATAATATTTCCTCTGCCCTGTGAGCAGGTGTTTGGATTTAAACAATGGGCTCTGATTTTTGCATTGATTTTTAGGGGGAAGTCTGGCCTTTGTAAGCTTAAAGTACCAAAGGTTTTTTTTTTTTGGGTGAATGTCAAAGGGTTTGCATGCAAATGGTGGAAGGTCCCTTTAATTGCTGAAATAATCTTCTGTGCAGGGAGATACTTTAAAATGCAAAGAAAAAAGAAGGGGTGTGTCACACTGTCGCCTTGCCATTTACATTAAAAAAGTATCTTAAGGCAAAAAGAAGAATTGTGGAAACTCAAACATTTCACCATGCAAAAATATAGTTGTCAAAAAAATCCTCTAAAAGAAACCCAAATCCTGCAAGATATTATAACTCTGAAACTCATCTCACGTTTCAGCACAAGCCAAAAATAACATCTTTCAGAAATCTTCATATAAAAATAGACCTATTATTACCAAGTATGGGCCAAAATCCTTAAGCTACTATACTCTATAATGAATCTAAACACAATATCCTTGTCTTCTTGGTAGGCAAAGCCAAAAAAACCTTGGAGTACTTTATTATAATACTTAGAAGTAGACGTGGAGAAAGGAAAGATTTGCATCAAGAAGCAATTTTCAGACCCTACTAGTAGTACTTCCCCCAACCCCTCAAAAAAGTTTGCTAATCTTGTTAGCAAATATAAAAAATTTCCACACCAGTCCAAAAATGGGAGGATTCCAAAATCCCCCAAAAGAAAAAACCCAGTAGCCTAATAAGAGCATCTCCACTCCCAGTAGCAAGATGGCATTGTTGTGGATGGAGCATACCAGTCAGACAATCAATGTGAAACTCCTCATACAGTGCCCTCCAAGATAGCCACTAGAAGAAAATTTAATTGTAGTGGTTTTAATTGGCCAACAAGGCTCAAGTGATGACATTTAAATAGTCTCTCACTTGACACAACAACACACTTTGTCATGTTTATTGCGTTATGAGAGTTATATGCCCACTTTGGTGAGTTTGTGGGCCTACAATGGACATTTTGGATGAGGTGTAAGAGTTAAATTCAGTGGGCCCACTGGATGGATTGGTATAGGAAAAAAGTGCACATCGTCCAGGGGCTCTCACAACAGTAAATAGAGTCAAATCGTATTTATTGACTGTCGCCTCCCCCATCCCCTCCTCTTTCTGACTGGCTATGTTCCTTTCATTGGTCCAGGTCCAGGTGGGTTGCTATTACTAGTTTCCCAACTATTTGCTTGCTGTCCCAGATTTAGTTTGATGTGTGGAGGTGGAAAAAGACAAATAACTAAACTTGGATGTGAAATATTTCGGCAGTGTCAAATACTGTGAGCACTGCTGGAAATGCTCTTTGAGTAGGGTTGGAGGGAGGGAGGGAGGGAGGGAGGGAGTGTGGGGATGGGGGGGG
>Ga0209611_10008614_pt1 | contig 15843 bp, 10 predicted proteins | sample S1TSphgellanicum_3_FD_187693 | JGI IMG/M metagenome (GOLD analysis project Ga0209611, IMG submission 187693) | Host-associated microbial communities from peat moss isolated from Minnesota, USA - S1T2_Fc - Sphagnum magellanicum MG (SPAdes) (version 2) | ecosystem: Host-associated > Plants > Peat...
GGGCAATTATCTGAAGAAAGATTTAGCCAAACCTGGCTACAAATCCAAACATGAAAGCACAAAGCGTTGGGGGTGGCTGGAGTGGCGTAGTCACGGGTTACCCACTAGTAGAAATAAAGACAAAATGACTACCTGAAAATAACTGCATCAAACTTCTGAACTGAACATCTCAGATGGGAGTAAATTATAGAGCACAAGGGCAAGGGCATTACCAAAATAAGGGCTCAGGTGAGGTAACAGCAGCCAAGTGCTGCCCAATTTCAGTAATGACCTTGCCTGTGTGCTTACTGAGTGTAAAGAGAAATCTCGCATTTTGTTTTTTGTTCTGTTTTATCTGTGATACCCAGCAGGTACCCACAGGGTATTGTGGGAAAAACTTCAAAAAACCCAGCAAGATTTTATCCTTCGAAGGTGGTCTCTACATATAGACTAGGGTAATCAGAGGAGGTCTTTTAGTCTTTTACCTCTGGAGTAATGTCCAAGTATTGGGGCATTTCTGAAAGGAGGGCCTGCTGCTCAAGGCGTGGGCCTGCCTTTTGGAAATGCCTCACTCTGAGAGCTCATTATTGTTTGTAAAGCTGGATCATTAGATTGATCATTAGATCAAGCTTTACAAACGACCAAGATATGCTACCCTGTATAGTGGGCTCTTTTAATCATACAAAGGGCATTACAATTTAGCCCGCCATTTAGAAATACTCCACTCTGAGGGTGTTTCATGTGTCAGCTTGATTTTCAAATGGAGCATTAGTAGAGGTCAACATGTGTTGTGGGAGGGCTTTACATACGACAGGTAACGAGCCCCAGGCTAGTTACATCCACCAAAATAACATCAGCTATAATACACCTTAGCCTTTGTATCTAAAGCTCTAAATTATAAAGTGTGACAAATCAACACTTGGTAGGTATACCTTGAAATGACTGCCATAAAATGAACCAACACTCGACCAGGCACCATTGACTGAATGCCAGTTATAACTCAGTTATTGATGAACCTCAACCAAGTTAATATTTGGTTTCACCTTGGTAACCCTAAGGGAAATAGGTTACTACTAGTTAAAGGAGATGGTATATAAGGCCTAATGATTGTGGGTTGTTTCAAGGTAGTAAAAAAAAAAAATGCAATTGAGGTTACTACCATGGTTAGCTAGAGAACTGGAACCCAACAGAAAACTGTTTCTTGACAACTTTCCATCCATCCCTCATGGAGCACTGCTGAGTGCTCATTCATTAAATTCTCAATCCAAGTACTGGAAAGTTAGAACATGTCTGGTAATCGATGGCCTCTCCCCAGTTACCTAGTCCATAACTCATCGCTTGGCCCTAGTATAAGCCATCCTTGTTTTTACTGGCAAAAAAAGCGAAATAAAAATCAAAATTTCGAAATTGAAGTGATTTTTGTAGGGTTTCAATCGCCAGAAGTTAGCAAAAAATAGGAAAAATCACCAGAAATAAATGATATTTGGTTTTTAGTATGTAGCCATAAATATAGAATTTTGATTAAAAAATGATTGTACTTCATAATCTGCTGATTTAAAGCCAGATTTTGGCTAAATTTCCATAGGGATGATCGCCATTTTATCTACATCTTCCTATGGATGATTGCCACTTACAAAAAAAGAAATCCTGAAAAAAACACTGGTGTGAACGGGGCTCTCGACTGACACAGCGGACAAACAGTGCGTTTCGTACCGACCTTTGGTCCTGCGCCGCCCCCCCACCCCCCGCCTTCTCTCTTTCCTCTCTTTTGCAGCTCGCTCTTTGCGATTGTGGTTTTCGCTGTGCTTTCTTGCACTCTCTTTGAGGTAATGTTGTGATCTGTAGCGGTCAGGGCATGGGATTGTCGACGGAGATGGCGAGGAATAAGGTCGGCATGTCGCGGGTGCGGGTGCTGCCGACGTTGGTGTTCTCAGTGGTTGCTCTTTTGTTGTTGTCGTTACCCTGTTGTGAGGCAGAAATCAAGCACCTCAGCATTACGGGTGATGCGCGGCCTTTCATCTTGTTCGAGACTTTTGGTTTCGAAGCTCACGGTATGATCAACATCGAAGTTTCGGATGTGAAGTTACCAGAAGGTGGTGATGGCGCACGAACGGGCTTCTTTTTGTCTCGTGAAGTGGATCTGGTGCCTGCTTACGAGGATTTGCTACAAGACCACAAGGATTGCTTGCTGGAGAGTACTCGGATCACGACCGTCGCCACGTTGGAGAAGGCCGCAGAAGGTGCGTTCAACATCTCATGGTCTACACCGATTGCCGACGAGTATAGCTTGTATTTCGAGAATTGCTTGAGACAGCCGGTGTCCTTGGACGTCACGACTTCTATGTACAATGTAGAGGACGGCTATAAGGACTACCTGCCGATGGGACAAACGCAGCTGCCGACGCTGTTTTTCACCTTCTTTCTGGCGCATCTTGTGCTGTTAGGAACCTGGATCTACGTTTGTTGGAATCAGAAGGTCTCTGTGCATCGGATCCATATTCTCATGGGCGTGCTGCTCGTGCTCAAGGCGCTCAACTTGATATGTGAAGCTGAAGACAAGCAATATGTGCAGAGGACGGGGACACCGCATGGCTGGGATGTTGCCTACTACATCTTCAATTTTCTCAGGGGAGGTATGCTGTTCAGTGTGATTGTTCTCATCGGCACTGGCTGGTCCTTTCTAAAGCCGTTCCTACAAGATAAGGAAAAGAAGGTGCTCATGGTTGTCATCCCTCTCCAGGTGTTTGCCAATGCTGCTTTCGTTGTTTATGATGAAGCTGGGCCTTCCACCAAAGACTTTTCCACATGGAAGCAAGTGTTTCTGCTTCTGGATATCATCTGCTGTTGTGCAGTCCTGTTCCCCATCGTATGGTCAATGAAACATCTCAGAGAGGCATCTCACACTGATGGCAAAGCAGCACGCAACTTGATGAAGCTCACCTTGTTCCGCCAGTACTACATTGTGGTAGTGAGCTACATTTACTTCACTCGCATTGTGGTTTTTGCTCTTGCCACTGTCACTGCATACCGCTACAGATGGACCCGCAATTTTGCTGAGGAGATGGCTGCTCTTGCTTTTTACATTTATACGGGATACAAGTTCAGGCCGGTGGAGCGCAATCCCTACCTTGGACTCGATGATGATGAGGAAGACGCGGCTGCACAGGAAGCCTTGAAGGATGATGAGTTTGATTTGTAGACTCTGAGCAGTAGTGCTCTTTCCTCTCTACACATTTGAGTTTGATTCATTCTCCTCTGTGCAGATTCCATTACAGCCCCTGTGCATTCCAAATTAGCCATTTGCTAATGCAACTTTGTTAGTCAGAGACCTGAAGACTGGAAAGTTTTGAGAAGAGGGTTGTGTGCAAATGGTTGCTATGCTGCTTGGAGAGCTTCAACTATTGTCAAACTTGATTTCTTAGGAACACTTGCTCTTGATCAGGCACTTGTGGTGAGGAGAGCAAGGTAAGGGTTTTCCTTAAGCAGCTTCTTCTCTTCACATGCCTTCTCAGTGATAAGATCTATGGCCTCTTCAATTACCTTGTCTCTGATTGAACCAACTTTTGTTTCAATATGACTTGTTGTTAGGTTTTCCAATTTGTGCCCATGATTTTTCTCCACTTTCCTAATTGGGCTTTGGTATTCTTAAGTCTCAAAAAAAAATTTGCCTCCTATGGGGTATCATCCTTTGTTTTTTGTTTACTTGCACCTCTGCCTTCCAGCATGGAAGTTTTGTGAGACTTCGGGGAAAACTAGACCTTAGTACTGGGTTCACTGTTTTGTATTGAAATTAATCACACATGATCACTTGTTTGTGTCTCATTGTTGGTGAGCTAATATGGTTCTTCTATCTGTCTCCACTTATCACAGCTCCTCCTTTGACATATGAAGTTCTTGATATTCCATCACTGCCCTCAGATAAAGATGGGTTGTTGATTTGGATTTCTACTGTGAATGGCTGCTGACAATGGCACATTGTGCGATCTTGTATGTTTGTCACATGTGCACCACCTCCTTTGCCAGGTTTGTGTTTCAACCTCTAGGTTTGTTTGAGAAGCATGAATGCAGCCAGATTTAACAAAGCACATCAGGTAATGTCTATTGTTTTTCTTAATAATTACAAGCATGTTATCTTGACTGATGATAGTGCACTTCAGAATGATGCAAGAACCTTACAGATACCATTGAGGGTTGGAGGGATGAGGAACTTCTGCAAGACTGCATATCAGTAAGTCTGCTGCTCCATTCTACTCTGCTTTTGATTCATGCAGCTCCTGTATATTTTCTGAGTTCAACTTGTGTTCAATGTATTGTGTTGTCAAATGCATTCTAATCCTCTTTGATTAGTGCAATACAGGGTTCCATTTTAGTGTCTCATTGAAGAACTGCCTGCCAAGAAGAGCTAGATACCTTGAGCCCTCAAAGATAGAGCCTTGTGTGGAGGTTGCGTCATCTGTCTTTTGTAACTTCAGCTTTCTGTTTCCACAAACCTGTTGCAAATGGGTGCAAATGGGGACAAATGGGTGTTAAGATCGCTTGTGTCTCATTCTGCCTGGGAGGTTTTTGGGGCACTGGGTATGCCGGACTACTTGCTCATGGCAGGCTCGGCTGTGCTTGACACTTGGACCAGTGCTCTTAATGTAAGAGAATGAGCCCTATGAGAGTGGCACTGGCCTTAAGGACAGAGAATGGACCCTAGAGGCCTGGCATGGGCCTTAAGGTTAGAGATTCAGCCCTAGGGGACTGGTGAACCTGCCAGGGGGACCAATCAGCCTGTTCACTTATATGGAAAGCACTCCTCGATTTCTTTTCATGTTAGAGGAGGGCACATTATATGCCCTTGGACAATGCCTCCTCAAGGGTAGCCTTTGCACCTACAAGGGTGGCTGCCTCCCAATCTGCGCACTCATATCACCTCATTGTCTACCAATGTTCAATTCATGGTTTGCTTTGTACTTTACAGTGGGTGAACAGGTTAACCCTCATAGGGTGAGGCCATTCTTGCTAGGCTTTGCTACACCTTGATTATTAAGCCCATCATTTCAGGAATGCCCCAATCGTGAGGTTTTACCTTACTAGGGAATTTGCATTCTCTAATATGGATATACAAATGTGTGGGACTATTCACTTGGCAACTCAGGGAGCTGGGTTCCTTCAATTCATCTCTCTATCTACAAGGAACTCTTTGTGTCTTTCCAAAGCATATTGTTGTGGGTTAAGGACACCCACAAACACAACAAAAAGACGATCCAATCCTAGCATAACACTTTTGTGTCTTAATCATGTGTAATGACTAATGACCTTGTCCTTGTCAATGGGCATTGTGTTTTGTGAAACACCTGAGTTTAAGACAGGTCAGTAAGAGTGGGAGGCCCCACTGCACTGGCCTGCCTTGGACATTATGCCATGTAATGCTCTCATACCATATGATCATGTTCTTCCCATGCTCTTAACAATGGGTAAAGCCTGGTGTTGGTGGGAGATATTCCAACATGAATTATCATGTTGATGGAGCAGAACCCACTCTAGCAACTTCGCTTCAGAACATTTGAATGCATGTTGACAGAGCTGTCTATAAGCATGTTCACAGGAATAACCGAACTCGAAAGACAATTGAATTTTCTTCCCAAATTTCAGTATCTTTTCGCCTTTATTATCATCCCTCCTTTTTTACAAAACCTAAAACCTCCCAGCTAGAGTGAACCAGCACCCACCAGCACAGCCTCCACTGGACGTGGTATGACTCAGGTTGTGGATGAAGCTCAACTGCGTTTCACCTTGCCAACCTGTTTTGTCAAGAAGTAGGTCCTATATGTAGGTAGCAAAATAAGGTGACTAGGTACCTACTAGGTTAATAGATAGTTTAGACCAACATTGTGTGTGTAAGTGTACATCACACCAAGACTTTTTACACTTACACTTATATTGTTGTCATATTTATTTATTTATTTATTTATTTATTTATTTATTTGGGCTATGCTATGCTTCACACTACCAGAGACAATGTTTAAACTATTTTGTGTGGATATAATAATTTTGTTGTAATCAATTTTGTCTTTTCAAAAAATAAAATTTTGTAAATTTCACAATATGTCTTTTTGTTTCATTAGTATTTTTTTGCATTCTTGATTTGGTAGGCAAAATGTCAAAGAAAGTCTAATTCATTAAAGAAGTTCACAACAAAATACAAAATAGACAAAAACAATGAAAGGGTGCAAGACAAACAATAAGCAACAATTCTGAAATAGAATTTAATCTATGATGAATTATAATCCAAAATGATTCTAAAATTGTCACAGTGACGATCACCAAAATACCCATCTTACATAAACTAGTTCCAACGGAACATCGTCAATAAATTTCATTTATTTTATATTTAGATGAGAGTCATATATATATTTGTCAAATATATTTACATAGCATTATATGTGTGTGTGTATATATATATAATTTTAATAATTATACCTACTTGCAATCCATATTAATTAGTTATGGTACATCCAAATATGGGTGCATCCCAAAGCTCAATGTACCACTTTGATTGCCCTTTCACCAAAAAAGTTATGATGCTTTTAATACTCCCCAAGTAGAAATTACAAATTCAAAATTCAAGTGATTTTGGAGGTTTTCTATTTTATATGGAAATGAGAATAATAGTAACAAATATTCATCAAATTTCTATATTTGGTTTTCAGTGTGTAGGCAAAATTATAAAAAGATGATTAAAAATTTGTACTTCATATTGGATTATAGCCAGATTTGGCTACATGTTCCCAGGGATGATTGCCAGTTTGGTTACAAACAAAATTTCCTAAAAAAACATTTTTTGACAGCTTCTTTCTTCCCTGGCAAATTTTCTCATTGTGGCAACAACAAAATTGGAAAAATAAAATCAAAAAAGTTGCTAAATTTTTGAAAAACAAATTTCAAACTTTGGAAACCGCAAAATTGGGAAAAAAAAAAAAAAAACCCTGCCGGTAGGTAGTTGAAAAAAAGCAACTGAGCTAACCACCATGGTTACCTGGGGAATTGGAACCCAACAGAAAAACTGTTTCCTGATCACTTACTATCCATCCAACTATCCATCCATCCATCCTTCATGGTGCGCTGGTGGGTACAGTACTGGCTTACTCTGGGCAAAACCCACCGGAGTGTCTATTTGCTGTGAGAGGAAGAGAGAGAGACGGAGAGATTCTGCGTCGAAAGAAGTTGTGTTATGCAATTAGGGTTTTGGAAGAGGGACTTGTTGCATTGATGTTGTCTCGTGGCAGCAATTTGCAGGGGTGAAGCTTTGGTTCGCTTGAACAGAAGAGGCAAAATGCACGCCCCAACTGTAGGAGGAGGAGGACGGAGAGGAGTTGGGGGGGAGGAGAACCAAATAGAGTGGGGACACCATCCACCAGGGGAGATGCAGCTGCAAGCAGCTGCTGCTAGAATAGGTCACGAAGAAGCATGTGTGGGTAGGTTGCAGGTGCAGACAGCACAACACGCTACTGTGCAAGTCGGATTCATGTGTGGCAGTCTGCCTGTGCCTACTGAGACTCCCTCCATCATTACATCCTCCTGCACTCCTTTCTCTCCTTCCAGAACTGCCCTTGTTCCTGCCCTGAATCTCCTAAGCCAGAGGTACATGTCAATTCTCTGTTCTCTCTTTCTCTCTCTCTCGCTTGAGAGGGATTCTCAGTCATAATTACAAATTTGAGTGCTTCAACTGTTGTGGATTGTGTGTGTGTGTACAGAACGGTAGCACCCCGATACCGATTGCTGCCTACAGAAACAGACCTCAACAGACCACCTTCCAATGGGATTCATCCAGAGTTGTTATTGCCAGTTGCAGCAGCAGCACATGACACAGGTCCTCTTCTTTGCTGAATAACCTATCATCTGTAGAATCAGCATCTATAATAATTCACAACTAGGGTTTCTTGCAAAGCCCGTGAGGGTGTATCAGGAGTCCATCCATTTGGTCTTTGAAGCTGATGGTTGTCAAAGCTGTGCTCATAGTGAAGATCATATGTGTGTAGATGTAACAGCTATGTGAAAGACGAGACAAGCTACACATCTATGCAGACCAGTTATGCAAAGAGAACAGGCATCTGGGTTTAGGAGTTAGGATTTCTTGTCTTGTTTCAGATCCTGAAGTCACCACAGGATTTACATGTACTTTAAGTCTCATCTATGCTTTTCAACAAGAGATGTTTCTTCTCAAGGGTCCAGGTCCCTGCATCTTTGTTTGTTGTTTGAGCAACAGTGTAGCAATTACTCCTCACTTTTCTTCACTGGAGTCGAATGGAGTGGAGTGTAGTGGTCTTTGCTTAAGGTCCATGGGACTGGATTTCCTCTTCTATGTCACATGGCTTTGTCAGTGTTGTTAATGGACCCCTACAATGCAGTTTTGGTTTTTGCAAAGTGTCCCTTCAAAGCATAGGATTTGTAGGAGGAATCTGGAACAAAAATTCTGGTCAATTTTACCATAATTACAAGTGAACAATTCTTGGAACTTCCCAAAAACCAGATGCTGATGTGCTATTGGAGTTCTCATACAATGCAGGATTGTGCAATGCTTGGGAAGGAGGTTACTTGAGCCAACCTATGGCAAGAAGATGTGAAACACTGGCTGTCAGTGCCCTTACAGGATATGGGGATGAGATTGATGTGGTGGCCCCAGTAGACATATTGAAGCAGATCTTCAAGACACCATACTGCAAAAGTCGCTTATCTGTTGCAGTTCATCGAGTTGGACACACTCTTATATTGAACAGTGGGTATGTTTCAGTTGCCTACATTTGCAAGCCCTCTTACCATCTAGAAGGGATGAGATTTGAACCTGCTGGTCTGCATTATGATTTTCCTTTAACATTGTAGCTTATGCTGTGTGGTTTGTTTCATAGTCCTGATATTGAAGAAGGTGAGAAGATTGCAAGGCGAAAGAAAAGTCATATGAAGGCAATGGAGAGTTCTTTATTCTCCAAGTTTGTGCAGCATTCAGTACACCATGACACTTGTGATGCCTCAGACTTTCGGCAAACTCCTGAGGCCAGAGGTGCTTCTAGTAACATGCGATCATTTGAGAATGTTCCAAGAGGTTTTGCAAGCATGGAATCAGGGCGAGTTCCCTGGCAAGTGGTAGAGGAACCAATCTCTGAGAGTGCAAGCTGTTGCAGCGAAGATGATCTCAGGCCTGCTCCTCAATTGTCAACCAGGAAGGGCAAACAGAGAGTCTCATTAAGCCGACGTAATCAATGTGGAGGAGGGATTGAGTTCCAGAAGGCCAGGTTTATGAGAGAACAGAATCAGGATTCTGAATTTGTAGCAAAAGATCCAGAGAAGCAGTCAAGACCTTCCAGAGCTGAGGGCTTCCTGCGGGTTTTGTTTTGGCAGTTTCAGAACCTCCGCATGCTTCTTGGAAGTGACTTGCTTCTCTTTAGCAATGAGAAACATGCCGCTGTTAGCTTACACTTGATGGAGATTGAACGCCAGGTGGGAGGTTCTTCATTGCCTCCAGGTCCTGTTATGGTGTAAGGAACAGTGCCTAGTGTTGAGTCAATTTAGTCTGATGATGGGGGTAGCTTTCTTCAGCAATGAAGGCACAATGTTTGATGCTTACTTGACTAAAAATCACGGTCTACCTTACCCATTTATAAGTAGATAGAAAAAAATTATTTGCTTGATTTCAACCCATATAGGTCTCATGGCTAGATTCTAAAGAGATCAATCTGAAGGTATGTTAAGTATGCTCTCCTGTCTGTTTTACTTGATAATTTCTTGATGCTGCTCTACTAGAGCGCTCTAAAAGTTCTGAATTTGATGAGATTTTATGTGACTTTGTTTGCTTATAGGTTGCACCATTGATGTGGCTGGATGCATGGCTAGACAATGTAATGGCCAGTATACCAGAGATAGCAGTGTGCTATCATCGCAATGGAGTTGTCCAGGGTTATGAGTTGCTGAAAACAGATGACATATTTCTCCTGAAAGGTCTTTCAAAGGATGGAACTGCCTTCTTTCATCCTCATGTTGTGCAGCAAAATGCTTCGTCTGTCCTCAGATTTCTTCAAGAGAATTGCAAGCAAGACCCTGGAACTTACTGGGTATGCCAGGATACTATTGACTTTTTTATTAGCTATTTCTTGTGAGTGGTGACCAACATCATAACTGGGTCTTCCTGTTGCTTCCAGAAATGTGGCCAAAACTTAGGATGTGAGGTTTGTATAAGGTTTAACCCAAGATGTGGTTTATTATTTAATTATCTTCAGCCAGCATCAGGAGCAGATGATGTCAATGGGGAGTCAAAACTGCCAGTCACTGCTATTCATGATGAAGTTGATGGTCTGGCACTTTGTGAGTGACACTCATAAGGTTATGACTGCACTTGTTGCTCTCATGCTACCTTCAAAGTGCTCTTGTAGAGTTTTCTTGGCAATCTCATGGATACATGCCATGTTTCCTTGTCTCTGCAAAATTCCTTTGCTGGTTGTGTGTATCTCGGGTATATGTCATCTCTTTGAAGCTTTGGAGTTGGAGAGCAAAAGTTCCTCCCTTGCCCAAGAAGAGAAAGTAGTTCCTGGATGGTTTAGGGCTGCTGCTGGTAGTAATCACACCAGACTGTGGTTTTGTGTCATCCCTGTCTAGTTCATGGGTGCTTACATTAGCTTGTGTTTGATTAGTCACTAGTGATCTTCCCACTTAGGGTTCAAGTCTGTAGTTTGTTGTCACAATTGAATTTCTGACTGGCAGTACTTGCATGGCAGCTTTTCAAAAATGCTGGAGAGGATCTTATACAATTATTTGACTTGTCATTGATTTCAAAAACATGCTCCACCTGTGAGGACAAGGAAGATAAAAGCTGTGGCACTTTACCCTCATCCAGGAATCATGGCAATGGTCAATACTCGCTGCCATTGGCTATGCTTTTGTACCGACTTGCCAACCGCTTGTCTCGTTCCCAGGTAGGTTCACCTTGCTTGTGCAGTTCAGGTCACAATTTGTTCTGGTAGAGGTGTGAATTTCAGCATGGCACTGGGGATTGAAGGTATCCCTGGAGTCAGGCAGTATGGCTCAAGTTTAAACATCCAAGGTGGAACAGTTCCAGCTTTAGGTTAAGCTACATGGAGTAGAACATGAATTGGACTCTTCTTGTTCCTATGCAGGATCCTGCAGATAGGCGAAAATGTGCAAAGCTTTTTGGGAAATGTCTGGAGTTTATGGATGAGCAAGAGCATCTGGTAAGGTATCTTGCTCTATTGTGAATATGATGTTAATGAAAAGTTGGATTGTGTCAGGTCATGTTGAGTTTTGTGAATCTCCAAAAACTGAAACGCTTGTCTCTGCAAAGAGTTGAGGCCAGTGGTATTGAGGTGCCTTTGTGTTCATGCAGGTTATACGTGCATCTGCTCATGAGCATGCAGCAAGGCTTATTCTGGCATGCTATGAGCAGATGGGATCTATGCTGCAGCCTCTTTGTTTAGAGTCCATTGACATTGACTCTGCAATCAGCACTGATTGCAAGCGACCAGCTTTACAACTCCCATCTCCGCCATCAAAAGCTGCTGGTCAAGATGATCCCATCTCTGGACCAATCATATGTGATGCAGGTACAGTTAGAAATCTTGACATTTGACTCCCACTTATAGAAGTACCAGTGCTTAATTCAAGTTGTATTCCTAGAATCCTCTAATTTGACTGTTGCAAATCTCTAGGAATCAGAGAGATTGTCCTATTTGCAGGGTGGGTACAGGTATTTTTCTGAGCATCTGGATGTTGGCATTACAGAGATACCAAGCAAGCTTGCTGTACCAGATTTGTCACCCAAGATCGTAAAGGCTCTTGCAGAGCCTGTGTCAGCACGCTTGGCTGTTGTGCACCATGTCTCACAAGCCATTAAAGCTCTAAGATGGCAAAGGCAACTTCAAGAGGTGGGAGGGAAACCCATGAATTCTGAGAGCCTTGCACCTCCACAAAACAGGCACCTTCAACAGCTTCCTGAATGTATCTGTGGAGAGGTGGAGTGTGTTGCAATTTGTGACTTTCGAGACATTGAGATAGGTTTTGGAATGGACCGAAAGCTGTGGCAATTGCTGTTACTTCTTGGGGAGTCCTATCTTGCACTAGGACAAGCCTATAAAGATGATGGGCAGCTTGGCCGAGCTTTGAAGGCTGTGGAATTAGCCTGTCTAGTGCGCGGTTCTGCACCTCAGCTCAATACTGAAAATAGCAGTACAGGTTTGGGAAATCAGAGAAATGAACTTAGTGTGCAGCTAAAGTCCAATAAGCTAAGAGGAGCCCATGTTTCAAGGGGAAGAGGTTTGTTCTGGGGGCAAGTGTGGATGCTTGTTGGAGATGTTTTTGCAGAGATTCAACGCTCTCTTGGGGAAACAGATCTCTCACTTCATCAAGAAGCATCACAGTGTGAGGAGCTGAAGATGGCTCAGGAAGTGATGAAAGAGGTGAAGCGGCTGAAGAAGAAAGTAGGGCAGTTCCGAGGGAATTGTGAGATCTGCTGCCTTACTAGCTGCAGCTGCCAGCATGATCGTGCAAGCAGTGGAAATAGTGCCAGCAGTAGCAGCAGTCCTTCCAGAAGAGGGGCTAGTGCAAAATACAACCGTAAGCCTGCCAAGAAAGGCAGTGGAAAATCTTGGACTGCTGATACTCCTGGGATATGCACAGATGAGAAATTTTCTGCAGAAGCTGATGTTGAAACTATTGCAAGCAGGTCTAGCAATAGCAATGATGCTCCTGTTGCTGAGGTTCACAAAGAAAGACTGCCAACAGAACCAAAAGCTAAGGGTTCCACTGTCAAGGAACCATCTCCTATGGTGGGCACAAGCAAGATTGATGCTCTACCTTCAAGGGACATTTTTTCATTCCTTGGAAGGCCACTGACAGTCAATTGGGAGATGAACTTTTCTGCAGCAGTAGATTGCTATGCTGCTGCTGTAGATGCATTTGTTGATTTGCCTGAATGTTCCCAGGAGCTTGAGTCAGCATTAAGGAAGAAAGGATGGGCATGTAATGAGCTAGGGCGTCGGAGGTTGGCACATGGGGATGTGAAAGGAGCAGAAGCAGCATTTGAGACAGCTATTGTTGCATTTAGAGCAGTTAAGGATCTGACCAATGTTGTGCTAGTATTCTGCAATCTGGCCCATGGCCGAAGAGCAGCTGCTGAAAAGTTTTCTTCTCAGCTAGCTGCTTGGGAGGAGTGCCAGGTACCCCAATTCCTGTTTGCCTATACACAAGCTCTCTCAGAAGCCAAATTCCTGTATCAAGAAGCTCTGGAGTTTTATGGGGAGGGTCGGCGTGTGCTCATGGGAGTGGGTGATGGTGCGGAACGCTTGATGGGTGGGCTTTGGAATGAGGTCCACACTCAATTGGCACATACATATCTCAGACTAGGGATGCTTCTTGCAAGGGAGGAGAAGGCAAGAGCACACAAGAAGGTCAAGGAGGATCAAAAGCCAGAGAAAGTTGGCAGGGAAGAAACTCGGGGCCAAATGTTTCTGGGGACCAAAACTGTAATGTCTGCAAAAGAAGCTATATCGAAAGCATTAGTGTTGTATGAGTCAATGGGTTCTCTTCGGGCTCAAGAGGCAGCTTACACTCAGTTCCAATATGCTTGTCATCAGAGGGATTGTTGTCTGGCTGCAATGGCTATGCACACTGAGGAGTGTAACTTTGAGAAAAATAACTTCCAGCGTGCCAAACGTTTTGCATCTATGGCTGACCACTACTGGCAGAAGGCCCTGGAGTATTACCAAGCTGAGACTCACCCTGATATGTTTCTTCAAATCTTGATGGAAAAGTCAGCCATCTGCTCAGCTGTTGCACCATCCACTTTTCCCAGTACAGTATGTGATTCTCTTCATTTACGATACCTACTCATGAAATTGCTTCTTGTGTGTACAGAGTTCCTTAAACTTCTTTTGTGGAATTTTCAGAATCTCAAATCACTCTAAGCTAGTTTCAAATTGTTTAGAAAGGAGTGGCTTGGGTGATTCAATATGCATAGATTGGTATTTTTTGAAAAATGTCTTCAGTAGGCATTGATCTTTTCTACCCACCTCTTTTTGTAGGTTCTGGAGCGAGCTCTTTCAACCTTACTAGAAGGGCGGAGAGTTTTCTGCACATCAGATGAGAAACAAGGGTGCAAACCATCTTCTGACATAGTGACCAAATTTGTTCTACAATTACAGACTCTTCTTCGCACAATGTTGGGATCTGCCATTGCAGCAGCAAAGCCTAATGGAAACTCTCACAGCAAATCCTTTAAAAATGGTGACAGTAGCAATCCAACTGATACACATGTGACTTCTTCAAAAGCAAGTGACATTAGCAAATTGAAGGAGATGTATCGTAGTGCTTTGATGCTGAAAGAGGAGCCAGATTTTGGGCCTCTTTGCAATATATGGATGTCATGAGATGGACCTTAGTTTGCTGGACTGAGTGTCAGTGTGATGTTGGTTATGCTTAACAACACTTGATAACTTCAATGCATGTTTCTCTTTAGTTAGGCTCCTCAAGCAATGCAGGTAGTTTTTTGCAAAGAGTGAATTAAACAAGTACAATGCCTGTGTAGGCACCTGAAATATTTTCTCAACAAAGTTGAATTGCTGAGGATCATATTTTTGAAGGCCTTCTGTAGATGTACAGTACCAAAGTCAATACAATCAGGGCACATGTAACATCCAGAGCAATGATGCATAGCTAGAGCACAAGAGATATAGCTACCTTGGAAAACAAGGAATGGCAGAGCAGATGAGCATTTTAACTATTTATGTAACAGGCACTAAGATGAGCATTTGCCAAGCAAAATCTGACAACATCAAATTCCTCCTCACAATCCACTCCTCTTTTCGGTCCCTTTTTGGAACATGGTTAGTGTTTGTAACCTTGAAGCGACCATGTGAGAACAAAACATATCTATAGGAATCCACAAAATCTCCACAGCAACACTTTGAGGCGACTGTTTCTGAGAGTACCAGCAAGACCAAAGCTAAAACAACAAGAATGAGTGAGCACATCACACATAACCTTATTATTAGTCACTCAAAAGTGTTGCATCATCATAAATAGCAATGACAAGATGCCATGACTTGCCACCTACTCATCAGCTCCAGATGTTGGGTGTAGATAAGTGCATGATAATCTGCCCAATAAATTGGATGTCAAACCATTACACTGCAACCTGAATTTCTGTTGCATTTCCAGAAGCAATAGGATGATGGTTAGCTAGCAAACAAGAGACATAGCTAATAAAAATAAGTGATTAGCATCCTCATTAAGCTGCAACAAAGGCCTGAGGGGTGAGCATTTAATAACAAACCCCATCACCATCAGAAGCAGAACAATTTGTGAGAATTCACACAGGTTGGACCTACATTAGTCAATGCAGAGCATCAAAGAAGAATAAAGCTATACAGCTATCAGTGAAAAGACCTCCAACCTGAATTATCTTGTGGCATTAAAGCATGCTTGTTTGCATTCAGTAGGAGAATATGTTTCATCCTATTAAACAGCCACCCATGGTTGCAGGATGCACCAGCTACGTCAGAGAACAAATTATCCAGAACCTGGGCTAAGCTGACCCCCTTCCCCCCTTCACTGTATTTACGAATGGTGATGATATATAGTACAAGAATGAGAGAGCTTGAACTATCCTACAGAAACGCATGTCCATCAAAGGCAGACATCCCTGAAACTGCCAGAAGGGCTCCTCAAGAGATGGTCTTCACCCATGCTGGCAAGAATTTCGTCTCCCAAGCTCCTATAAGAGCCCACCAAGAGGCATGATGATCCCAGTATAGTATTCCTTACACTTGCAGGATTACTAACCAGTTTTACAACACAGTCACAATGATGAGACCTAAG
>Ga0209611_10008615_pt1 | contig 15842 bp, 15 predicted proteins | sample S1TSphgellanicum_3_FD_187693 | JGI IMG/M metagenome (GOLD analysis project Ga0209611, IMG submission 187693) | Host-associated microbial communities from peat moss isolated from Minnesota, USA - S1T2_Fc - Sphagnum magellanicum MG (SPAdes) (version 2) | ecosystem: Host-associated > Plants > Peat...
TTCAACAATTGCAATTAACACTACAAGGAATTTTACTTATACCAACCCACACATTTGTGACTTGTGTCCAAATCAATCATCTTTTCAACTATTGATGTAACTATCCTCCATGACACCATGGTAAAAACAACTAAAAAATGGTTTGTAATGACATATATAATTATGACTTGTGACTAATGTCAGTTTGGGTGAAAGTGATGATGAAAAGTGAATGTATATAATCTATTTTTATTGGCATTTCAAAATAGATGAAAATGCAGTTATTTTTGCAACTTGAGATGTGGTTCATAGGACACTAGACACCACATGTCATCTTATTCAACTTCAATTGCAACTATAAATTCTAATATAAATGTACATGAAATTAAATGTAACAGAAATGAGTTGGCTAATGAAATTGTTGAATTTCATGAAATTTTCTTAAAAAAGCTAATGAAATTTTTTTGAATTGTTGTTACATTGTTGGATTTCCATTCAAATTGTTAGACCCTAAATGTAGTCACATGGGGCATTTACAATTGAAAATTAATCAAAAAAACCAATTGTTAATATGCAAATTCCTTGTAGTGTAACTAGAAAAAAATATACATTACTAAGAACAATTAGCAACATTTAGTTGTTAACAATTAACAACTATGCCATGTGCCATATCCTATGCAAAACACAATCAAAACAAAAAATTGGTGCCTAAGCAAATTGAATTTAGATATAACACAATACAACATTACTAAACTTTTGATGATTCAAAACACAATTCATTGCAAACTCACAACAATGCAAACCCAAAACACAAATAGAATCCACACAACAATGTGCACAAACACAACGTGCATAAAACCACCAAAAACCTATAACAATGTCAAATTTGTATGTTTTAGAATTTCAAATCATCAAGAGTGATTTGAAAACACATAACTTGGGATTATATCCCACACATGAAATATTTCAAACTCAATTCTTGAATTGGTTTGAAACTAAAACACATTTAACAACACTATTAGTTTAGGCCTATCTTGATAAGATTCAATTGAGCAGCGAAACTAACATTCCTAACAAAATTAACATGTTGAAGATAAAATTGGTTAAAAACGTAATAAAAACCTTACATGAATCATATGTATTTGGTAGAGACCCAATAGACTATGGATATTTGGTTCTAAGACTAAGTTAGAGTCGTTGAGTCCAAAATCTAACATTTACCTTGGTAAATGAAGCCATGGAGAGGCCTTAAAGAAGGTGAAAGGTTCCAGTGCATGTGAATCTGACCCTCACTCAATAAGGTGAAGGCTGTCTAGTAGTGTAGTATTAGGTTTACCATAATATAAGAAGTGTTAAATGCAACTTACACAAAGTGTTAATGCCACATTGAAATGTCCTGAAAGAGGAGCTGGTATCCTGTCAAGGCAGACCTGTATACATGCACAGTAAGGACTAACTGAAGGACTGACAGCCATGACCTTCCCGCCCGCTAATGAAGATTGACACAAAGGATGGAGCTATGGCATGACTTCAGTTCCAAGATTTTGGAGCTAAAATTTTAACCCCATTTTTCCTCAGGACATGGAGAGGAAGAGAACAAGTGTTGGGCGGGTACCCACATTGGCGGGTAAGAATTGCTGATTTGGATTAGTAAAGAACCAAACTGGGAATCATATTTGATTTTATCATGAGACAAATTGGTGTTCATTGTAACTAGTCCTTGTGAATAATTTTTGTCCTGTACAACTACTTTTTAGTTGTGTGGGACAAAAATTAGTTGCACAAACCAATTGCAATGTACAGTTGTACGGGACACGAATTAGTTGTAAAAACAAGTTCCAATGGACACTCTTTTTTTCTTAGTGTTTTCGGAACTGGAATTGGGACAAGATCATTTTTTAAAGAACTGGACTCAAAATGGAGTTCTGAATTCTAATCACGCGTAGAACCAGAATTGAGATACATGTTCTTGAGGAAAAAAAAAAGTGACTAGATCTCTGGACTAATCATTGGTTCTAGTCCAGGTTAGTAAGCACTGGACCAGCACCAGGTCTGATTTTCATAACTGGAATTGGAATTGAAGAATCTGGTTCCATTTATGTGTGGAACTGGAACTGATAACTTTCTAAATTATTTTAAAGAACTGAAAGTAGAGGTTTCTCATAAAAAGTAAAGAAGCAGCCAACACTGGAGAGAATCTCAGGTATGCAGAAACAAATCCTTTTACTCAAAAAATCTCATCATATACATGTCTGGGAGTGATGATGCCCCATTTGATGGCACTCTCATGCACCCCATGACCATCATTAGAGCGCTGTCCTCCAATGAGGTCAGACTCCAATCTAGCTTGCAAGCTGCCATTTCTAGAAGTGCTGTGTTAGCACAGCACACTAGTTCAACTGGCAAAATCCACTTCTACATGGGTTGTCCAGGTACGTACCCTTCAGAATTCTGGATAGAGAGCAGTGCTCCTCAAATCTATGCATTTATCTTTCAAACCAAAGGAAAAACAAAGTGAAGCTAAAAGGAGTATTGACAATGCAACTGTTTCTTTTTATTAAGCAAAGGAGAAAACAGTACATTTTCTCCCTCCAAGCTTTCTTAAGGGTGACTTTAGACGAGGGTCCAAGGTCCAGGGACCAATGAAATCAAGCAGTCTTAATGGTTGAAAGCTTTAAATTGGTCCCAAGGCCTTTAGACGAGGGTCCAAGACCGAAAAGTGGCAAATTGAGGCTACATGGCACCTGTTTTGGAGGGGAAATCAATTGGTTTGGACCAAAAAACAGTGCTAAGAGAAGAGCTCCTGATTTGGAGAACCAAGAATCAGGCTAGGGACCAAGGTGCAGTCCAACTCAAGGATTCAATCTGCTTCAAATCAGTCCAAATTGGTTCCTAGGAAATTGGACCCTGGACCCTCGTCTAAAGTAGGCCTAAGCCTACTAACTATACTAATTCCTTCTGAATCACAAAAATATGGCAACAACATACTAAGTTATTTGCAAAGTCAGCCAATCTGAGGACCATAACGCTCAATTTGGCAGAACCTCAGGATGTGAGGACAAATTTGATGTGCCCAAGTACATTGCTATAAAATAATGGGTCAAACTTTTTTTGGGGTGATATTTTGAGTTTCATCCTGGGTTCTCAAATTTTTTCAAACATGCCACTAACTACTCATAAAAGTTTTCAAATCTTGGATGACAAATTCTATTTGATACTCAGTTTCAATGTTTCATACTGACTTTCATTTGAAAGTTTACTCATTCAAAAGATATTCAACAATTGAGGATTAAACTGAACTTTGAGGGTGAAATTAAGGTTCAGATCAATGTTTGCAGGTTCTTAATCTTTACAAGAATTGTTAAGTCTGGGTCTAGAGTTTATTTTTAAAAAAAAAACATCCTTTGGTTATGAATCTAGGCAATGTTTTGAAAAATAAAACTTGTCATTTCTGAGGTTGAGTCAAATTTCTTGACAGATGATTTTGGGTTTAATAGGTCCAACTTTTATAAGAACCTTGTGTTATGGGTTTAGGCCAAGATTGTTTCACGACTTATTCTTGGGGATGATTACAAAGTTGATTTCAATGTGGTTTTGAATTTTTTGGATTCTCATGTTTTCAAAATGCTTCCACTAAGTTCACAAAAGGTTCCCATAACATTTTCATGGTGTCCTCCTAACTTGTCAATGAGTTCCCAAAGCTCTCAAAGTGTTCTCTTACATACTCTCAAGAACAACAATAAGAAATAACATAAGAGGAATCACAACACATTTATGTAAAGGTCATTTTACTGTTGTCATGCGAGATGCTTTTATTTATTGAAGCTTAACGCTAGGGCCTAAGACCTTAGAACTTGTAACCTTAAAATTGAAACCTAGGAGCTTAGAGCCTAAAAAATCTAAACCTAGGACCGTAGCCCTTACCTAATCCTATGACTAGAACAAAAACCTTTGAGACCAATTGCTTGACCAGGTTTGAGTCCACCTGTTGAGTCTGGTTCTAAGGCTGGGTTCAAGTCCATACAGACCTCTTGGGTCCAGTTCTTGGCCAGGTTCATGTAGACCCTTGAGATTTGATTCTTAAATCTAGATGCAGATTTGAACTTGGACCCAATTGAAAACCCAAAACTAACCAAACATTGGTTCAAACTGAGGACCACTGCAAGAATACTCTACTATTGGGCACTTATCACCCTAGACTTCAATCTATAGCCAAAACTTTGTTGTACTAGAGAGCAGGTAGGGGTTTAGTTACTTCCAGCCTCTAGCAAGCTTGCAGTCAAGCCTGATAGCCAAACCTTGCCAGCTCCTTTGCATTAACAACTGTTATACTGTATTCAATGTTGTACAAAACATATGTTGTAGACTCAGCAAGGTGGGCTGATTAGCAGTATCAACAATGAGCATGGGTGATTACTGGCTGATTCAGCATGAGATTTAGTGGATTACAATGGAGAACAAGGCCCACTTTAGATGAGGTTCCAGGGTCCAATTTCCTAGGAACTAGTTTGGACTGATTTGAAGCAACTTGAACCCTTGAGTTGGACTGTACTGGTGGTCCCTAGCCTGATTCTTGGTTCTCCAAATCAGGAGCTCTCCTTTTAACACTGTTTTTTGGTCTGAACCGTTCTATTTTCCCTCCAAAACAGGTGTCCTGTAGGTTTAGCCTCAATTTGCCACTTTTTGGTCTTTGATGACCCTCATCTAAAGGCCTTGGTACCAATTTAAAGCTTTCGACCAATAAAATTGCTTGAATTCAGTGGTCCCTGGACCTTGGACCCTTGTCTAAAGTCATCACCCTAAGACCCAACAGCTCAGTTGTTAAGTGTTAACATAAACCTGTTCCCTCATAAAATTTACATTTTAACTTGGGAAAATATATATGTGTTGAAATCTGTGCCTGTTACATTCGTGTGGACTATGCAGTGTGCACAATCTGGACCTGCAAAGTGGGCCAACAAGATCAGTTTTGGGGCCTTCATTCATGATTGGGTAGTGTACCAACTCTGGTTAAGTTCCAACTTTTGTCATCAGAACTCTTCATTGATGATTGGATAGGGTACAAACCCTGGTTAAGTTACAAGTTTGTAATCACTGCTCATTCAAAGATTGGGTAGTAGTGTGCTACTAACTCTGGTTAAGTTACAACTCTCTGATTTGGCCCACCAGGAATGCCTGCATTTCCCACCCCCTAGCCTAGCCTAGCCTAGCCTAGCCTGCACAAAATCTCAGAAACTAATTAATTTGTACCATGACTTCAAAACCAGAATTTGACAGGCTGAGGGGCCCTCCCTCTCTGGTACATTCATTCACTTTCTGACTTATCAGGAAGCCCACCATAGTCTGTCTATCCCCTAAACCTCACTATGAGAAAGGAGAAGGGTTGGGTAGCTACTGGCTTTGGTGGAGAAGAACTAAGATTCACTCGTTTTGGTTCTGGATATTAAGAACTAGATCCAAACAAGGATTGATTTTCAAAACTCAAACTCTTGTTATTGTTAAAAGAATTGGATCCGAGTGTGGATTCTTGATTCTATGTATATCTTAGGTACAACTGATGTTTTTGACATTTCTCTGCTGAATATTTGTTATTTAAAAAAATTGAGGTTAAGCAGTTTCAAATTTCATTTCTTTAGAATTTCGATAATCTAGAATCAATTGAATCCAAAGTACAATTCTCTTGTTTTGTGTTTGTAATAGTAACTCAATAGTTGAGACGATAAATAGCTTTTCACAAGTTGGGAGTTTAGTTCTCAACAATTTGGAAAGATATCAATAAAACTTCCCCTTTTATGAATTATTTTGTGATGAAACCTTCGGTTGTAACTAGAAACAAAACCAAGGTACATTTCAGAAAGAAAATTAACAGCTATGGGAACCAGTGGTTAGTTGGCAGTTAATCAACAGTTCAAGTCCCCATTAGTAAGAACCAGTTTTTGACATGGGATTGATTTTCAGAATGAGAATGTAAATTTTTAGAAAAAAAGAAAAAGAACTGGACCCAGATTTCCTGTTCAATTTGTGCAACTAGAACTGGATCTGGAACTGCAACAATTCCAATTTGTTTTAAAGAACAGAAATCTGTCTTTTTTTCATAAAAGTAAAGAACTACCCAACACTGGTTTTCTAATCCTCCAGTCCCGAGTGCAAGAAATGCTTTCATCCAAATATTAATAATACTTTTGGAACATTGGTTGAAACCATTGTCAGGTTCTTATCAATTTGTTATAAGATCTAGTTCTGGGTTTTTGAAGAATTTCAAAATAGAAGAAAAGCTTCAGTTATGAGGGTTCATAAAAAATTGAGAACAAAACAACAGCTGAATCCAGATCCCAGGTTTTTTTGAAAAACTCAAATAACTGGCAGAGAACAAGTGTTTCAGGGTAGGTTCTTTGACTGGTTGTTTGATGTTTTGGCAACTGCCATTTGGGGCCAAACCCAATTCTTTGATTTCTGGAGAACAGCCAAGTCAAGGTTATCCGCACACTGCTCCAAAGTCCCAACCCAAGAAGATCAAATATAAGATTAAATAACAACTGTAGTCACATAAAATAATTTGGAAAATGGATAGTTAGAAAGTTGAAGTAAATAATAATCGTAGTTGCATAAAATAATTTGGGAAATGGATGGTTAGAAAGTTGAAGTAAATAATAAACGTAGTCACATAAAATAATTTGGAAAATGGATAGTTAGAAAGTTGAAGTAAATAATAACCGTAGTCACATAAAATAATTTGGAAAATGGATAGTTAGAAAGTTGAAGTAAATAATAACCGTAGTCACATAAAATAATTTGGAAAATGGATAGTTAGAAAGTTGAACACTTCATAATTAGTAAGTCTTAATTCCAAAGTTTGTGGTAAAATGTTAAAAAAAATTCAAACAAGCATAATTGAGCTAAGACAACTAAATATTCAACTCCATGAGGGTAAATTAGAGACTTGAAAGTATGGTAATAATGTTCCACCCTTTTGATCCATTCCTAAAACCTTACCTTCCTAATGCATGGGTCAAATCTTGGGCATTTGTGTAAATAGAGGTTTGGATTATTTATTGGATCTCAATGTGGATGAGTTTAATTAACTAAAGTATATGATGATAATTAGGCTAAACAAGATTAATAAATTGTGGAAAATTTAGTAAGAAAGTTCATAAGTATCATCTTCCAAACATGTATATGTTGAGTTAATTTAATGCCAAGGATTCATTGGTAGAGGTTGAAGATTGTATTGATGCATGTGGAGTTTCAATCATGAACAACCACATTAATTTTACTTGTATGAATTTGCCAAGTTTCAACATATGTGGACCATGTGATGTCATTAACATTGTGCATAGTTAAAGTTCTTGCCTATACTAATTTGTGTGAAGCCTGTCAATATGTAAGAACTCATGGGTTTGCTAACAAAACAAAAAAGTGTTTATCTTGAAACCCCATCAATTGGAGTTCATTTTTTGATTTGAAAATTGGGAATTGAATTGTATGTTGTAGGATGTCACACAATTTGTTGATGCCAACAAAATTGTTTGTGATTAGGATTATAAAATAAAAATTTGGAACTCAATTTGTATTCTGTAGGACGTCACAAAGTTTGTAGATGCCAATAGAATTCTATGGGTTAGGACTAAAAAAATTAATACAAATTGTGTTGAATGAGGGAAGCTTAATTGGAACTATTGCCATTTGCACTTCAGATGTTTTGAATGAAGAATTGGTGTTCAAGGAAGAAACATAGGTCTGACTCTTCACCTCAAAACATTGGTTGGTATTCTTTGAACACTAATTCCTAGCATTTTGAACCATTCTTTATCATTGCAACATGAGAATGGATGAGCATTCTTCCCCCATTTTGTAAATTCTACAAGTCTGAGTAAATACCACATCCATTTTAGAATTCTTCTTCTCCTTCAAATATAATTTGGTTCCAAGTGCAAAACTAAATGATTGACAATCTTTTAAGACTAGGGAATTAAATACAAACCCAAATGGCATTCATTCCAATCAAGCTCCCCTCATTTGACACAACCTTTGCAAATTTTGTAACAGTCATCCCACACAATCTTGTTCATATCCACATACTTTGTGAATACATGGATTTTGGAAGCAAACACATCAATCTCAACTCATATGCTTTTGAAATAATGTTTTCAGTTAGAAAATTTATGAGTTCCTAGGCTATGTAAAAGCTCTTACACAAAAATAATGAAAAAAAAAGGGGAACAAGAATATCAAGGACAGCATAATGCCCCCATTTACCACAAAGCTTGAGAAACCATGTGACACAACTCCAAAAACCATGCTCATGTGGTTTGTTCATGATAAGAAAATCAATTACTTAAATCACTGCAATGAGGTTCTCAATTACCTTTTACAATCAATTAGATATAAGAAACTTAGTAAGAACAATGAATCACCAAGTACAATAATCAATCAACAACATTTCATATGTTCATTAGACCTTCACTTAGATCTCATACATGACTTGGTCATCAGCTCCTTGACCAACAAAAGGAGCTGAGGAGCTTTGAGAAACTTGTTAAATAGAGAAAGTTTAGCATATGTGTAATCAAGATGCTTAGTAAATGAATCAATATTGAGGAAGAAGGGTGGATACAAAACATACAGTTAAAGTTTTAGGGTTTAGAGTTCATACCTATAAGTTGCAAAACATTGATAAACATGAGCACATTCTTGGACAAACATGGGTGCTGCACAAGCAGTTGTCATGTTCATAGGAAAAAACATGCACTCAAATAATATCTCATGCTTAATTCTTAATCATGCTCAACATCTCATGCCGTTAAGAAACACCACTGGTCCTGGATGTGTTGCTGTCAAGGTGTGCAAATGAGTGCATGATCTACTAGCTCAAAATGCCATAATTAGCACTGATGCCTCTTAAACCTGAAACCTAAAAATCCAGTGGGGACATTGAGAAGACAAAGGTGCTGTTATCACCAGAAATGCCACACAAGAACAAAGGCTAATATTCAAAGCAATGAGAGCAATTGGGCATCCCCTTACTATGCTCATTTGCTCTGCCAACAATCTTTGCAATGAACTTGGTGGACATGTAGCAGTTACCAGATGACTTGCAGATTTCATGGAAATGCAGAATGGAACAGCAGGATATGTGCTGGTGATGATGGGGCCCCAGATCACCAGAGACTCACCATGCTGACACTTTTTTCTTCTTCTGTTTCTTGATCATGACCCATGAGTTTTGTGTCTGGCACAAACCCATGGCTAACATTGCCTTTTTCGATGATCATTTGAGGATGGGTCTGGATCTACCATGAACACACGCACTTGATTATTCTCTTCAATCTATTCATGTTGCACCTGCTTTTCCTTCCTGTGTTGTGGAACACTTGGTTGCAATGAGATCCCAATTGCGAGCAGCATAACTGTTGTATAGAGCTTCAAAATAGTAACCCTCAAAAATTGCCCATGTCCAATATGAGAACTATTGTTTTGTGATGTATGCTTCTCCCATCTGTGCATCATGTCTTCACCAAGCACCAAGCACCAAGCTAAGCCATCCACACAAACACATTTTGGTCACGGGACATTGAATTGGTGGAACTTCTCTGCCTCCTGTAGATGGCCACCCAAGATGATAAACCCACCATGTGGACACATAGTGTCGCACATTGTTGCAGATATACTGTAAAATTATAACCAAGGTAATGCTTTCTTTCCATCCACCTGGTTTGCATGGCTACAAGCTGACAGAAGACAAACAAAGCGATGTTATCTATCTCTACACCTACTTCAAACGGCAGCTCAAATGGATCAAGAGCTTTCTTCCTTCACATGCCCATGCAATTACATCAACCCCCTAATCCACTTGTCTTTCTCTGTGTGCTGAAAAATCGGTAGGCTAAAGCCCTCCTTTCAGAGCAACTCACAGAGTAGCAGTGAAGTCAAAGAAAGTGTTGAAAAGAGTGCGAGGGACATTTTTGTTGCAGCTGCGTCAGACTTTGCTGCTGTCGGTGATAGCTTTGGTCCTCCAGGAACCTGAAACGAGATGGGAGGTTCACTGACTTGCAAAGTAGGTGCTGTGGCATCAGCAGGAGCTGGGAAGAATGCTCCCGGTACCACAGTCAACATTGAGTAGTTTGGGGATGTAGTTGACAAGGTTGGTTTATAACATTGATTCTCTGTCCACAAACAAGCCAACCCCAAGAATATGAGCTTGTGAGAATGAAACCTCAGTCAAAAAATTTGTGAATATCAAGACACCCACTGACAGGTGTTGTTGATGACAGTGATTGTTGTTCACTTAGAAATCTTGATGTAGTACCAAAACAGACTAGCACATGCAAATGGGTACTAGCATGTGGCAGTCAGTCCTACAGTACTGAATTTTGCAAAGTGAGGACCAGATGTGTTTGTATAATGAAGTCAAATCATAAGGAAGGTTGCAGGGCATGCTTACTGTGAAGGAAATCATATACAGTAGCTGGAAAATCAGTGATGATGCCATCAACATTATAATACATCACCAGAGAGTTGATGTGCATAATTGGGTCAGCCCGATAATCAAAGGCAAAGCTTGAGAATTCATTTTGTGCAAAGTAGTACAAAACTGTCAAATTCTGATCATGTGCCTGCTTCACCACTTGTGTAGGTGCTGCCAAAAAATAAGTAGGATTTTTACTTGCATCATCAGTTGGATCAACCAGCTGGGCTGGAATCGTAATGAATCCTGCAAAAGTTTTGATTTCCTGCAATACAATAGCCACCACATTTTGTAATTCCAGCTTCCACATGCGCATCTCTGCTGCAGACAGAAACTTACAGTAGTAGTAGGAGGAGGAGGTATTTACACAGATGCCAAGGAAAAAAGCATGAAGGTAAGAAGGATTAGCACCACAGACCTGAAGCACGGGGAGTGTGACTATGTCTGGGTTGTTACCATTAGATGGCACATGGTATACTCGCTGAAGAAATGGCAGCGACTGCTGAAACGCAAGCAAGACTGAACTGTCCTCTGATGCTATGAGAACCTTGTCTGTCCCACTTGTCAGGTTTGCATTTTTAAGAGCATTAATCACCGCATCCACAACATCCAGGGAGTGAGCCGTGCGTAAGTAAACTGCATTCTAAACAAACAACAAAGCAACAACAACAAATTTTGTGAGGAAGGAACACAATTGCTTTGAAGCATCACATAGAGAACGCATCCAAAAAGCTGATGATTATCACCCATAGTACACTGTTGTCTACTTATACCCAAAAGAACACATCCACAGTAGCAACAAAAAAGTTATTTGGCATCAAAGCAACAGAACTGTGAAAATCTCCAAAACTATCAAGAATTTATCCTGCATACCTGAATGTCAATGTATATGCCAACGCCTGGATTACTCTTTGCAAACTGCAAAAAGTTGGCTAAAGTCAAGACACCCTCCACATTATCATTTGCTGTATTGCGTAAAAACTCTGGGGCATTTGGGCTGTACATAAGAGCTGGTAAGAGAAACAAATTATTAAAATTCCATAATTCATCTTCTCTAGAGCAAGAGAAGAGGATGTGTTTGCCCTGTGATTTCTAGCAAGATTTTTGATAAGCAGAAAAGCTCCTGAAAAGGAGGAGCATGTCTTTGTTCCCAGGGGTCTTAGTCTCTATTACCTCGAAGGGTACTGATGTCTGCCCATGGGACATCAAATGTGAAAACACCGGATGACCCATTCTGAAAGCCCGCATATGATGTATAGTAAGTTTGCCATAAAGCATGGTTGGTAAGAATATCAGTGCTTTTGATGAGATTTGCATCTTCTCGACAGATGGGTACACTGTCACTTGTAATCTGAATAGGGCAGTCAATGTAATCAGACCCACCATTGATTGCTCCTGTGTACGCAAGCATTGTACAACCTGGGAAGTCGCCGCTGTCACCATTGTGGGAGATGACTAGTTTGTTTGAGTTTTGTTGTGTCTTCTCAGATCCTTTAATTCACTCAGCAAAATCCCCACAACTGAGTCATGTCAGAAAGCAGGTAAATGGTAAAAAACATTGTAAATGATATGACAATTCTGTAGAGAAGTGAAGGAGGTTCACAAGTTGCCAGCATTGAGCTTTGTTGCGTACCTTTGCTTGCAAGAGATAGTTTGTAGCCAGTTGTATAGCAATCTGGGACAAAACAAAATGATCAGTCATGGAGACTTTGCACATCTCCTCATTGTAAAGGAAACCATACAAACCCACAAAAATCAAAGAAAAAAGCTGGTGATATGAATATGTCCTGGCACAACAGGAGCAAAGAAAACCCCTACTTATTGCTTCAGATGCAGTCGATGGGAAGTCTGTGAGCACCCCATCCACAGAGAAGTCAGCCTGGCCTACATATGCCAGATACTCTGCAATTGGATCAAAACTGTAATTGAAGCTGTTGGGATACTGATCATTGGCAAAATCATAGGCATAGACTGCCAGCTTTGCCTTGTGTGCATCTTCAACAAGGTTGGTATGTGCTTGCAAGTATTGGGTTTTGTCATTGATTGGCCATATGAGATTCTTGGGAACGAGTATGCCAGAGGCATATGTCCTGATCTCCAACAGATTTTGCAGCAGTGTTCCGTATGTTGTGTTTGTACTTTGTTCAACTGTGTTGGGGTCCAGTACCTTGAGTATGAGTGAAGTTCTGCTTCTTCGTGCAGTGGGTCCAATCAACCTCAGTATACCCACCTCTGTTGCTGACAAATATGCTGGAGATGACGGTGATGCCAGAAGGTCAGTAAGATAACTGGCCAAGCTGTTTTTCCCAGGATGCTGTTGGAAGAAAGATGGATACTGCAGACAGGCACAAGCAACCTTATTAAATGCATGTGATCCAAGTAATATGGTATTCATATCACTCTAGCCATCAACATCAACACACCTACTACAACACCCACTATGAATTGTCCCAGATCTGCAGCAAGCAGATGTTTCTTTCTCCAACAAGAATTGAATTGAATATCTGACAGCCAGGTTTCTGCAATTGAGATTGCACTCAGTTTTGTTTGTGGAGGATCAAATTTTTGAGCCAATACCTCAACATTCAACCAGAAAGTTGTAGGTGAACTTAGATGTACTCTGCCGACAGTGTCTGGGGACAACAGAGGGAAAACTTGATCAAAGAATGGGGAGCGTGCAAGATTTGGCTGAACAGCTGCAAAAACAAGAGTGTAGAAACATCCATCAGGCACCAAAGACATGCAGCTGGTGATGAAACACAAATCAGATATAGAATGATGTATTTTTTTGAACACAACTCTCCGCAAGGTTGATTCCTGTACAAAGAACATGGCTTTCAAGCTTTCTCTTTAACACTTCTGAAAGTCCTTGCAGCACTACCAGGTGGGTCCAAATTGTTCCACATGTTCCCATAATGTATTAGAAACATTATCATGTGAACAAATCAAAGACTTGTAACATTAGTACAACTTTCGCTCTAAAACATGAAAAACCAAGCACTGGTTACACTTACTATGGTTCCTATCCTATTACTGTGACTGCACTAAGATTTGTACTCAGCTGATTTGCCTCACAAGTTTCAATCAAAACATCTCTTCAAATAGGTCCTGGAACTGAAGGATCCTTAGCGGTAATCTTGTAATGATTCTCTTGATGCAAAATTTCTTGAATAGACAAATTGGTCATTGAGGAACCTGGAACAGTTTGCTTTGAAAACAACAGTCTGCTTTGCACCCACTTGTAACATGAAAAGGAGAGTGCAGAGGGAGACTGAGACATACCAGTAGTGAAATTCGGATTCAGCAAGTCTGCTTGCATGTAGTCCACTGAGAAGTATCCATGGGTGGGCACACCATTCACGATGTACGTGCTGGACACATTGTAGTTGGCAGAGAATGTACTGGTTGTCAAGTTCAGACCTGTACGGCAAATCCCTAGATTATCCTTGGTGAGCTGAAGATCACACGAGAGTGCAAGAGGCTGTGAACTCGTGTTAAGTGCATCTTGGTAAGCAAATGCTGTTTGATCTGGATAAAGGCCTGATGTACCACCATTGGCAATGATGAGAGGAGCTGCACCTGCATGATGAAAAACCCAGCCAATGATTCATCCCCCATGATTTGCAATTCAGAAACTGGGACCCAAATGCTACCTCCAATGCTCAACAACATTCCTGTCTAGATCCTGGATTACCAAAAGCTTCACAAAATTGTTCAGAAAGATGCAGGTTCATTCCAACTGTCAGAGCTGAAAAATGGTCATGTCCGAAGCTGATCTACGTAAAACTCCAATGCTCATTGCCAAATACAAAGCTCCAAAACCCCCAAACCAAACAAGCTTCCCAGCCATTGACCTCAAAGTTCTGCAATGCAAGTCTCCCTTGGCCCCCCGAAACATGGAGAAAAACTTCTCTATGAAACAAAACTTTGCTCTCATAACAAGCAGCTGAAAGCAATACTCCACAGCAGCAGCAGCAGCAGCAGCATTGCAGCATTACAACCTATACAACACAATAGAAAGGAACACTATCATCACCAACGGAGGTCGATTCTCATACCCGACAGAGTATTCCGGCCTATAGTCAAGTTGGAATCGAAAAGCACTTCAGCTTGTACTACTGACAGCAATGCCAACAGCAGCAGCAGCAACGAAGACGAGAAGACAGAAGCTACGGAAGAACCCATCATGGTTTTTACAACAACGACAACAACAACAAAAAAATGCAAGAAGAGAAAGCACTCCGAGATCCACACTACTGGAGACTCGAGACTCTGGAGTCTCCACTGAATGCAAAAACAACAACAACACAAAATGCAAGAAGAAAAAAGCAGTACAAGATCCACACTACATGCATGCACCCGTTTTCACAGCCCTAATAAGCTACCACAGCAATACTCCATCTGCTGGTGGAAGGCGAAGTGTCAGCTTCCACGGCCATCACCTCCACCAATGCAGCAACGGCCAGTCCCCTTGTACTACAGAACTCCTCCCCTCGCGCGCGCGCAGTCGAAGACGGCACGGCCGTCGACGGGCGGGGCTAGCTGGCTGCCAGAGAAGAGGGCCGGGACAGGACGGGACGATGACGGGACGGGACCCCCTGAGAGGACACCGGGCCTTTCCATGTAAAATACGGCACTCACCCGGGCCCGTCCTTCTTTATCTCCTTGCTAGTTTCCAATACCGTACTTTCTTTATTCTTTCATTTCAAAGTACAAAAGAGTTCCCGAAATGTCAGGGGAAAAAAAATAACACAAAAAATGGAACCAAAAAAACCCCCTTTAGGAAAACAAGGGGTCAGGGGGTTTTTTTTGTGGCGAATTTTCGCCACCTGGCGACACAAAAAAAAAGGGCTGGCGAATCCAACAAAGGGAATTTTTGAGGATTAAAAACTAAAATCGCCATATCTCGAGAAAAATGAAGTTAGAAGTCGCCAGATTTAGACAGTGTGTTTCATTAGGTCGCCAGAACTAGGCAGGATTTCAAAAAAGATCTACTAGTCCACCAGGACAGTCGCCATTTATTGGTAATTAATGTGAGGATCCTCGCCAGTACACCTACTTGAGGAATTTGGAAAAAAAAACCCTGCAAAGGGGTGTGCCATACTCTGGCCTGTGCCATTTACATTTAAAAGTAAAAAGAAGAATTATGGAAATTCAAATATTTTTGCACGATGCAAAAATATAAACTTCAAAAAAACCCTCTAAAAGAAACCAAAAATCCTTCAAGATATTATTATAACTAATCTCTCAAGTTTCAACACAAGCCAATATATCATCTTTTAAAAAATCCTCATATAATAAAAATAGACCTATTATTATTATTACCTAGTAGGGGCCTATAAAAATCCCTTAAGCTACTATACTCTATAATGAATCTAAACACAATATCCTTGCTTTG
>Ga0209611_10008617_pt1 | contig 15839 bp, 8 predicted proteins | sample S1TSphgellanicum_3_FD_187693 | JGI IMG/M metagenome (GOLD analysis project Ga0209611, IMG submission 187693) | Host-associated microbial communities from peat moss isolated from Minnesota, USA - S1T2_Fc - Sphagnum magellanicum MG (SPAdes) (version 2) | ecosystem: Host-associated > Plants > Peat...
CAACTTTCAATGTACCTGTGAGCCATGGATTATAGCTCAACAATTAGTTAAGCTTTAGTTCCGTAATTTTCCTTAGTACTAATGATTTGAATGCTTATAAGCCTCTAAGTAGTGATTATTAATAGTTGAATCAGCTTTTGTGATATTTCTAGGCATATAATATTTTTTTATTTCAGTTGATGTAACGCTTAATCAGTTAAGCACATAGTAAACCTTTTAAAGTACATTATCCTTTTTATGTTGTAGAAAAGGGAAAGGGGATGTAAAATTAGATGTGATTTATTGATATATAGGGAATACAAGCGCATAATTAACAATAGCATTTCACCATGACAAGGTTAAGTTAGTCTGTAGAAGAATCTTCAAGCACTAATGATGTACTTGTAAGATTTTTAGGATGTAGTCCTAATACATCTTTAATTAGTTCATTTATATCAGACTTTTAAATAAAATAAAATCAAACTTAAGTATTAACATTTCCGCCCGAATAACCTCAGGTGAATTACAACTTTATAACCGACTTAAAGGATAAATCACAATTGCAAAAAAAATCTAGAATGCAACGAATGGTGCGAGCGAGGTACTCGGTTCAGTGCTCCATGGGAAGGGGGTTGATTAGCCCTCGTAGCCAACGATAATGGCCATCACCGGGAACCCACGTTCGATAATGGAGACGGACATCATCATCTTCGCATTGACATTTTTCAAACCTTTCTCGCACGGCTCCACGAGCAAGAACGAATTCTAAATAGATTATTAAGCATGTGGGTTAGGAGACAATCGACGATCCCATGCCGAACGATCAACTTGAGTGCGCACCATTCACATGGGCGGTTCTATTTCGCGCGCCTGTTGAGAGACAATCACGTCGAGCGGTGTTTTTTCAAGCTCTTCCTATTCTATTGGTGCAACTGGAGGATTCGAAAGCGTAGTGACATCATCCGCCATGACTAGTTCTCACCTGCATCAACAAAAACCAAGAAGGTAGTACAAACAATGTGGTACTTACGTTCAGAAGGGGTTGAGGCCTTTTTATTTAACAAATTAAGGTAGGCGTAAGGTGTGGGAGTGACGATGGAACCTCATGAAAACTCGAACATCCTAGATTTAATGGATTCATCAAACCCTAATTTCGATGGCGGATCTAAAAGTATGTGGGGTTTTTTTTGTGGTGTAAATTTTACTTCCAATTTACTATGTAATACATAGTTAACTAGTGCATGGTAAAATAAATAAGTAGGGGATATCAAAGAGTAAATGGTACAAGGGAATGTTAGTTCAACCATTGAATTAGTCAAGTAAGGATTCAAGGATGTTTACTTGTTACTATCGATAGATGGTCCTAATAGTTAGTTACTTGAAATAATTAGGATGAAGAAGTAAAGATGTGAGGGTCAACGGACGGAAATGATAAGGATCAAGCTCAAGAACCTCATCAAGATATCCAAGATAAGGGGAAGGATGAGTCCTCCAATCCCATTAGTCATGAGGATTGTCATCCTATTTGATTGGAGGATGGAATATTTCTTATGTCTCATTGGGCCCAAGAATTCTCATCCTAAATTCAATTGGATGGCAATTTATTCTCAATTCTCATTGGCTCTAGAAGGATAAGAAGGCCATTGATTAGAGCAAAGGATTTCAAAGCTTTCACTGGACAAGGGGAACAAGCTCAAGGAACGTCATGGAGGCTTACCAAGGGAGAAGGTATTGTGTGTATGGGGAAAAGAAAGAAAAAGGAGAAGGTGTGAGAAAGAATTTTTAGTTTTTATGTGTGAAGAAGTGTTCATGGAAAAGGTGTGTGCAAAAATCAAACATGGAAGGAAGTTGTGTGTAATAAATACTTGTAACAAAGCCTTTGGATTTTTGGTTCAATTAATTGTTCCTCCCAAATCCACCGTTGGATTTGTGTCAAAATCAAATCAGTTTTAGTTTGGAAGGTGTAGAAGGTTCTCCCTAATTTTTAGCATCATCGGGTTTGCTGTCAGGGAGCTACACTGGTTGGAAGTAAAGGGTGTTGTAGTGGAGTTCATGGAAGGATTTCCATGACAAGGCCTCTGGATTTTTATTTCAATTAATTGTTCCTCTCAAATCCACCGTTGGATTTGTGTCAAATTTAAATCAGTCTTAGTTTGAGAGGTGTAAAAGGTTCTCCTCAAAATTTAGCATCATCAGAGTTGCTGTAAGGGAGCTACACTTGTTGGAAGTAGAGGGGGTTGAATTGTCTGTTTTTTCCTTCAATCTAAGCAAAGTGAGTTCGGGTTCAAAGCTTAACTCTTGATCTAAAAATAAAAATAAAAACTTATGAGATTTTGTAACATGGCTCCTTTTATATTAATTTTCCAAAAAAATTCAATGCATGTTAGATTAGAAGGTTATATGTACATGTTATGACAAATGGAACGGAAGGGTTCCAACCATCAAGCATGACATTGAATTGAACATCAACATACGGCTCCTTCATATCCCATCATGGTGAGTTACGATTATCTCACAATGTCTTTGTATCTTCAAATTGGACACAACGCATTAGATCCTTAGTGAATTTCATTACTTACCTTGAACCGCCTTACTTGTTAGAACTACAACTACATAGCAGTTCCACTTCCAACCAAATTTTTTTTTGAGTGCATATCTTAATGGTGAAGGTGTGCAAGAATTCTTCACAGTACCCATAGTGGATGAAGAAGAAAGTGACTTGTAGAACCTAATGTTGTTCCAATCTAATCCCATTTGACATTTGACCCATGTGGGCCCAGATGCATGGTGTAAGCATGAGTAGGAAAATCCAGTATTAATATGGGTCGAATGTGTAGGGCATGAAGAGGATGTGGCAACAAATCTAAGGGGTGAAGAAAATGAAAATGATTCTATTGATGTAGAATTTAATGGTAGTAAATTTGGAGAAGATGGGAACCATTGGTTACAAGAAGCTAATGACTGACAATAGTATTAGAATCATGATGAATGACATAGATTACTCGCAATTTTATTTTTTGGGACCAATGGACAAATGCTCCTATATTCTTGATTTATTTTTTACTAAAGGATTTGTCAACAAACTATTGCCACATCAAAAAAATTGTGTATGTGTCACCATGGTTCAAATTAGAGATGGCACCCAACAACTTTGAGGTAAGACATCATACACAAATTAGTGCCCAATCATTGGCCATTACCTAGGGTTGGTTTCATATGTAGCTTTCGATGTGTCAATGTGAAGGGATAGGTGGGGGTGTTAATATAGTTAATGAATAGAGCATCAACTTTATGTTCAATTTTGCTTCTGCCCAATTGTGCCTCTACCCAACTTTGCTTTTACCCAGGTTATGTCTTTGGATCCATTAATGTTTTATTTCTTTATTTGTGTTGCATGCCCAATTTTGTTTTCCTAAAATATGTCAAAGGAATAGCAACACAAGATTCTTACATCTTTCGTTGGAAATTAATTCCCATCCACTAGCCCTAACCCTCTTTCCAATGTTCAAGGTATGCTTGTAAGTAAGTTGATTTGTAATATTGCGGTTATATAATCATTATAAAAAAAAATTGAAATTTTGAACTATTATCTAAAGTACTAATTTTTGGGTTACTATAATGCAAGTGTGCACAAATGTCAACTTTTACTCCATCAAAATGTTGAATTTTTATTATGTAGGATGAAACCATGGTTAACTTAAGAAACAACATACAACATTAAAAGACAAAATTGTAGTGATTACTTGGATGTTATAAGCTATTTCCATTCTGGCCAATGCCTGAAAATGTTTTCACATTAATGGGTGTTTGAAAGCATACATGATGTTTTGTGATGTATCACAATGTTGAACAAGTACAATGTTGTAACAATTTGGTAAGCTTTGTTTATAATGCAAAATTGCAGCAAAGTGAATCTTAATTTTGTAGTAGATCTACTTATTTTGGTATGTATGAACATCATTTCAAATTTGGCTAGCTCTTATTAAGCTATCCACAAATTCAAGGGACTTGCTACTATCTTCCATATAGGGGTTGTTATGCCTAGGGACCTGAATTCCAATATGGAAAAAAATTACCAATGTTTTTTACAAAAAAAATTAATCCATACTATAATTAGTATAATATTTTCACCCAAATATTAAAAGATAAAAAACTTCATCAATTTCTTTGCATGCATGAATGCAAAACCAGTGTTTCCAAATAACTTTTTATTATATGATTTGATCATAAAATCTAATGGTATCCTCCTTTCTTAATTTCAGTTTAAAATAAATAACAAAGACCTTGGAAAAAGCTTTAATTGTTGGAGAATCAACTATCATCCCCCCCTTGAGTTTTTCCTAAATTTTAAAATTAAAATGATTGAAATTATATTCACACAATCAAGAAAAAACTACCTTAATTATAGAAATAATTACCTTAAATCTGGATTGTTGGATTCTATCTGTGGTTTAGTCTAGTCCACCTCTTTATTCATTTTTTTCAATACCCAATGGTAGCCTTGGAATACAACTCTCTAATCAATGGCCTCCACATGTTAGTTCACAACCTGTAAAATTTCAAATTTTCTTCTAAATTTTAACACTTACCCACTCTGAAGATGTCAAGTTGGATACCTTCAACTATTAAGTTGATATGTTAAGGTTTATTAAAATTCAATCTTGTAGACTCTTTAATTTGTTACACCTAACATATTGGTAAGAAAGGTTGATTTTGGGGAATTTTTTATGGGTGAAAGCATGGCAAGGTATACCAATTGGTGATCCCTACCAACAAGTAAAAGTAGATTTGGATTCTTTTGCATTTTAGGCATTTTAACCATGCCATAAAATTTGGGGTGTACTTATCATATTAAATAAACCATATATGATCATTTTTAACGTCTATTATTACTTTCACTAATTTATCTATTTATTAAAAGTTTATTACTTTGGCTGATATTGCAGGTTTTCCAAATCAAACAATTCAAATGATGTGTTATTAATGTTTGAGCCATTATGCACCTTGATACACATTTTTTAAAATTGGAATTTTTGGATTATCACAATGTGAACCCCAAAGTAAATTTATCGTAAACTCAAATTTGACATCCAAAACATGTTTTTTGATATGATACTAAAGTGCATTACATGTGCGTGATTCATTATATCCTGCCCCAAACCTTTTGAATTGCAACATATGAGTGAAGTTTCCAAATTAATTTTTTTTGACCTACTTTGAATCTACTTTTTCACAAGAGGACAAATTGGCAAATTTTGCAAAATAGATTAAAAGTAAGTTTTAAAAAAGGTTGATACAACTTTTGAAACTTTCAAAAATTTCAACATATCACATTTAATGGCCTCATGTAGTTCAAAAGGACAATCTCCTAAGGCATCACCTACTTTCTAATCTACTTGTCACAAATTTGTGATTTTTTACCCAAGAAGACTATTTTTTTGGTATACTTTAGCATGGTTTCACCCTTGTGTGGTTTGTAGTTTTGGCCCTCTTAACTAATGTTGCAAGAATAAGGATGTTTTTTGGTTTTGGCATTAAAATGAGTTTTGTTTAAAGTTTCAAGGAACATATTGTTCCTATAGATCCACCAAAGATAGTTGTTCAAATTCTACTATTGTAAACAAGGCGGCAAGACCTCCATAATGTAGCCATCACATTGCAACTTTTAGCCAACATTTGAATATGGTTGAAGAAGATAACCTAGAAGATCTCATGTTAGTTGAAGGTGACCCAATATGAAGGCATTGGTGATAATGTAAAAGTTGTGGAAGGGGATGGTATTGCTACACCCAAACAATGAATTTTTTTGGGGAAGTCACCAATCAAATCTGTAACATCACAAGTATAAGTTCCTAATGAGAAACCTCCTTAGGTCTGATTCTCAAATTATATATTGCATTTACTTGTTAATTGTGGATTTATAGACAATTTTGTTGTCTATAGGTTGGTTCCTTGTCCTTATTTAGAGGATTGGAGTGCATACCTAGGTATACCCTTGTGATTGATTTTTTTTTTGGGTGATGACCTAATAGCCACCTAATAGTAGCTTCAACCCTAATTGTTAAAATTATCATAATGACATATCACTAATGAAGGTTTGGTTGGTGCATATAACAACAACATCAACTAAAAACTCAAATTTTATTACATTTTACAATTTGAACATGTGGCAATTGGAAATCTTCAACTATTCTGATGATGGTCAATAAACAAGCTAAATTCAACATAGTAGCACTCCAAGTGGTTAGGAGTATGGTATGTAAATGGAGTAGTATGAAATCTTCAATAAGTGCAATATGAAATGTCAAAATGTATGTGAGTTTTCTAATGTCATGGACATAATTTTTGCTCCTTACATATTGAAAAGGACTAAGTATTAATGATAGATGGTTGTATATGATGGCCATAATGGATTTGTTTATTTTGACACATATTATGAGCAAGTAGCATTGTTTTAATTATATGTTGGTGCTACCATTTTTTGTTCTTCTGACACAAAAAAACACCAAGCATTAGTGCTTTCTATAGTCTAAGCTAGTTGTAGTTCTCCCCTTATGATTTGAACTTCTATAGCACAAATGTGATGTTTTCCCTATTTGGAGCTAATAAGGGGGATTTGGAGTCATGGTAACTAGCCTGCAACAAATGATTACAATGTGGTTGATTGACATTATGTTATGAGGTATTTTGGGTGAGGAAGGTAAATGTGATATAAACTCATGCTCACCTAGTTTTATGTCCTCCAATTCAAGAAGTTTTAGGACCCTCACAAGGATTTTTGATACCAACCATCTATTGGAGAGCTATGGGAATAAATATATTAAGGAAAAACCTTATGCATATCAAAATGGTCACTAAATTTTCTTAGTTTGATTGGGGTGTTTAAGGGGGTAGAAAAACATGTGCGCATTGGGGGTGATCAGGGAGACTTGCCAACAAGGCCATTAGGTTCAAGCTCCATACCAACTAGGCTTAACTTCCTGCATTTTCAAGGTAGGCAACATGGCCCTTTAGATCAATATGTTGAATATGATGATTTACATAGTCTTGAGTATGATTCATATCCACGGGGATTGGTTTTAAATTCATCATGTATCCTCAAGGACCACCTACACATTCATTATATCCTTGATGACTACCTACACATGAATTATATCCTCAAGGAACACTTGGCCATGGATCATTCCATGAGGACCAACTACACCAACTCCACATCCACATCCACATCCTAGTAATGGACGACAAGGACCTTATTATTTAGAGGAAAGGATGTATTTGTAACCACTGTATTATTTAGAAGCAAGGGATCACTGTTCCACATGGCCATCCTTGCAACCTGAAGAAAATAACCCTACTTTAAAAATAAAAGTAAGCATGGCAATGGTATTAGCTGTTGATGTGAAACAATTGCATGCCGATACAATACATAAACAAAACCATGCTACAACAAAAATAAAATTAATGGACCAATTTGTGGTGGCTCCGATCCTAGGGAAAAGGGAAAAAAACCCATAGTCATCATTAATGTAGAAGGGTGTCCATTAATGCCAAGTCGGAACCAATGGCTTTCAACACTAAAATGACATACTTTGGCTTAGTTGGATTTGGCAAAATCAATAGATTGTCAATATGAGGAAAGGTTAGAAAAGGTGAAGGATAACTTGGCAAAAACAATTTGAATATACAGAGCTAGGTTGTAGTTATGAACATATGTGGATGACAACTAACAGAATTTTGAAAACATGGCGATTAAAGTGGCTGAAAATTCATGAATCAGGTTTGGGGTTATGTACATCTGATGGCTTGATGTTTGGTGACTGAATGTGATATTATTGTTGTCTACATGTGAAGGATGATAAGGTGATCCCCTATCAAAATGTTCATATATATGTAGATGTTTAATTTAAAGTGGTTATAAAGGTTCATGGCATTATGGGCAGGTGGTCCAAGGCCTGATAATTATACCCCTACCAATTGGGAGGCATTGACAAAATACTATTACTCTAGATTTTGTGAAGAAGCAGGGACACTTGACTCATGTTCAAGCAACAATGAAAAATGCATCCAAAATAGGCCATGGTGGCCCAATGTAATAGGAGGCAAGAATTATAAGTGCCATTTGATTGCATTTGATTATATTGTTAAGGGAGTTTTGTATCCAAAGATTATGTGAAGGTGAACTTGATGCATTTGTCGAAATGTTTGTTGTTGATGAACTAATTGGGTTCAAGGGGAGTAGATGACAACACATGGACGACAACCATTGTCGGAAGAAATGTCAGGGGGTGCTGACCTTCCACCAAGAAGTAATGCCTCTATGGTATCCCCTACACTTATACTTATTCAAGGTTATCATTTTCAATTAGACTACTTAGTCTTGTTTAGGAAAGGTTTCTTTAATATTTTGGAGATTTGAAAAGTGGTGGGGATCATGGATGTTGGGAACATTTCAATGTAGCCAATATGACACAAAGGTGGTTTGTAAATTATATTGGAAGGTCTGAATTTGGGTTAATTTAAACTGATCCATTTATATTGCAAGTCAATATTGACTTGTGGACAAACTTTGTTGATCAATGTAGGACACCAAAAAAGGATTGTTGCTGGATCTTTTTGGTAAGGTGGAGGGAATGTTATAGTGGCGAAGGGTAGTGGATCAAAAACAAGATGAAGCTGATAGGAAGTTAGATGAAGCTATGTCTTCAATTATCCAATTGCAATCATCACAAGGCTTTAGCAAAAAAAACTTAGTGTCCTTGGGCATGCAGATGGCAATTTGGTTTCAATTGAATCAATGCACAAGAGCAAGGAGCAATAGGGTTGAGCATTAACCAAAATGTTATAAAAAATTGGGGATGATGGGGATGTCACAACCTTAGACTTGGGCCCATGACCAAGGCAAGGGCTTGCCATAAAATTTAAAAGGATTTTAAAATAGCCATAAACATTAATAAAAATTGCTAAATTCTTCCACTTTGTTTTGGTGTATCGCCAAAAATATGTTCCCAGATGATTACAAATTAATCCTTCATCATGAATATTTTATATTTGGTTTAAATAGCTATAATTGGTGTTTATTTTTGTAAGGATTATGCTCTTTAATAGTTAAAGTAATTTGGCAGACAAAATTCTTTGAAGTCCAAATTCCTACCTATTGGATAACACATCAACATTTACCTTGAAGGTGCAAGGTTCAATTCCATATACACCCACACCTTCACATTTTACGTCAGTTGTTGCCACTTGCTTTCACATTGTACATGTTCATCATGTTTTTTTTAAATGATTGAAATAACATATATGGCTTTTAATTTTGGCCGTCAAATTTATGAACTACATTAAATAGATAAGGCCTACGCCTCAAATTTATACATTAATGTAAAGGCCTTTGCTTTGCACTTTATACATTGATTTATTTTCTATCCTCAAATTTTGAAGATAGTACAAATATTTTCCTATAATTAATATATGAAAAGAAGCAAAAGGCCTTTGCCTTCAAGTCTAGGAACCAATTCCATGTATTCTCTAGTGTGCAATATTGTTGCATTAATTAAATATATGTTTGTGCAATTAGTGTGTATGTATGGTATAATATTGTGGCATGAGTTGATCATGAGTTTATTTATTTTCAAATAGCTAGTAAAATATACAAATTTTATGGGAACCTCCCATTCTAATTGGTTTAAATTGTTCAATCTAATTAAATTGCTGCCCTAAAAAGAATAATATATGTATGTATATTTAAAACCTTCTTCTAATTATTAATGTCCAACCAAATTAAATTGGTTGAAGTTAATTAAATTGGTTCAATGGGGGTGGGGGGAGGGGCCACCTTATCGCATAGTCATATTGTTGGGTTAGTCATGTAATCATGATGTCAATCATGTATCATACTAATTATTACAAATAGGTAGTTGTATTGCATTTAGTCAAGTAGTCATAATTATGACTAGCCATGCAAGTCAACATGTCAAATATGACTACATGACCAGATTTAAGACATAGTTTCATAATGTCCAAGTCATGAAAGTCACAATTTGGCATAGTAATAAATGCTTACAAGTGAGGTGAATCATTAACCTTATAAACGATACAACTTGCATTTTATATGGTATGAGGAGTTGCCAAGTGGGTTCACATAATTTGATGTCTCAATTTTGAAGGCTTTATATTAATCATGACTAGTACTTAACATGGTTTCTATGAAATCACATTATATGACCTCAATCACAATATGGTAGTTGCTTAAAATTAATATCTTAAGATATTGGTCTAGATTAATATATTAAGCTTGTTTTATTGCCATGTTGTACTATACTATGCAATTAAAGTTCTATGTGAATGGGAAATATATTGGTACTATGGAGGGGAGGTGTTTATTTAATGGTAGCCCCATCACCTCATATCCATCCTTAAATTATCCTCTTTTAGAACTCGTGTCATCCATGCTTGTAGTTCATCAAAGGCCATGGTCCCTTCTTAGGTGGACAAAGGACAAAACCACATTACCATGTTTTCTATAACAAGAGTTTAAGAAATGTGCATACGTACTCATCCTCTCATTTTCGTTATAAAGAACATAACTGTGAATTTTCTCATCCTTTGTTAGTTAACCCATAAGTGTTTTAAAAGTAAGAACTTTTAATAGAAATTGGATCTAGGCACCACCAAGAATGGATGGCATAATACTTGGCCTACAATTTGGTGAAATGGGTTTGTTCACTAATAGCCCTTTCAATTCCAACCAATAGGAGTAGCTAAACATGATGATTGAATAGCTTGTCAATTTCAATCCAATAGAACCGAAGTCCAAAATACATTTCATCCATACAAAAATGAGATTTTGTAGTAGGCCCATAGGGATTTTAAATGATTAAGATATGATAAAACACATTGTCAGTACAATTGTAACATTATGCAAACCCCTATACATTGGGATATTACATTACACATTGGGATGTGATGTTGTCACATTAGGATTTCTCACTACCACTTTGGGATTTGTCATTCAATCATTGGGGTTTGCCAATCAAACATGTCTTGGAAATCTATAGATTTGATTTAGTAGTGTATTGACATTGGGTGTTTTTACAACAATTTTGCACTATAAATTAATAGTTAAGTTCCAACAAATCACTACACTAGATGTGGGAAACTCTAAGCTACACAACACTTATATATTTGTGTGCACTCCATATTGAGGGGAATGGGTCACAATGGACTCATAGTGCTAACCTTCCCTGGTGTTACAAAACTTGTCCACCACTCAATTGAAAGCTAGCCCTTGCCATTGAATGTTGAGTGGACAGCTAGTGGAATAAGGATAGCTTCTATAATACATAGTTTGCAAGGGAATTTGAATAAAGTTGTTTCACAATGCATGTATGGAGGTTTCTAGTCACAAGTTTACACTTGTTGTTTACTTCTATTTAGTGATATTAAACTAGGAAATACCCAATCCATGTGGGAATATTTGATCTTGCCTTATTTGCATTCAATGTGCTTCTTTTGTTATAAAATGGATGCCATATCAAAATAAGGCATTGGATGCAAATATGGCATGTGTTTGCATTCCACATGAATAGATATATTATGGCCACATTGTTTGCCAACTTCAATAGACTTTTACACAATTAAAGATTGTTCTAATTAGATGGTTATCCATTTATGGCACAAATAGCTTCTTATATAACCAAAGTTCATGTTTAGTAGAATGTGATGTTCTTTGAGGCTAATATAGGTTTATGTGCAAGTCATGATATGAACATGGTCATGTATGGAGGTTTTTTTTTATAAACATGCATATCTTAGGCAATGTTATAAGAGGCACAACAATGTCCAAAGTTGTTGTGCATGTTATAACATTGTCTTAGGATAAGGTTGCATACATAGGGACTTAGTAACAACTTAATATGAACAAGAGTGGGGTGTGGTGCAATCACCTAGAATCAAAACATGTAGTGTAAAGGACTAAATCCACTCAAGTAGCAAAGGGGTCTTCCACTATTCACTTCCGTTCCGGCTTTTCGAAACATTGCACACCTCAAAAATTATGGTGCACCACTCAAGTGAATAACCATTGGGCAACTTCCACCAATAATCCATAGAGCATAGTAGGTAGTGGATGTTTAGTGGAGATGGTAGTGGAAATTTTGAGGTCACGATTTCCTTTCCATTTGAATAGGTTTGAATGGAATTATGTAGTGGATTAGGACCATGTTTTCTAATAGTGCCCTCTGTCATTTGAGTTGAAGGTCTTGAGTAGTCCTAAGTGTTTTATTGAAAGGTGACCTTATAACAATATCTTTTGTAAAAACTATTATTGGTACCTTGTTAATGGACATTTCTTCAGCTTGTGGGTTTGGATTAAGGGGGTGTTGTCATTTTTGTGTATGCCAATTCTCACCATGCACACATGTCATGTTTGGCAATAAATGGTTCATGTGTAAGCTTTGCAATAGTTCCCATGATCCAATAAAGGTTGTTTCGTCCTCTAATAATGAATTTAATGTCACAGTCCCTTGTGTGGAAGCTACTTCTACATCTTTTTATTGTCCAATTCCTTTAGTGGTTTCAATTTGAGCTTTGATTTTGGCACAACACCCTTGGATCCTTGCACATCTTCCACATGTTCTATTGGTGCCACCTACAATTTAATGGTTGACACATTTGCTTTTGGGTTAGACGTTGTTGCCACTTGTTGCTTTTGATTGTCTTTACTATATACAAGTTCAGGAAACAACCCCTTGAAAGTTTTGAACTTGCACATTTGAACATCCACATGGTCTCCATTTCTAGGGGCGCCCTTATCTTAGTCTCATTTTACATTAATTTCTAATTGTGTCCTTAGTTTGAAAGGCAAAAAAAAAGTAATATTGTTTTCCATTGTACGCTTCGTGAATTTAAATGTTTGGGCAAAATGCATGTTAGGGAAAATAGGAAGAGGGATTCGATTTTTTGTGTATGTGTGAATCAGACCAAACTCACACCCTTTAAACCTATGGTCAGATAACCTTAGTTTACTAGACCACTTGCCTTCATAATATACGCATTGGAAGTAAAGGTGATTTTTTTTTCTCGTAATGAAGGAATTTGGGCAGTTTGGGTTTGCTCTAATAATTCATGATAGAGTTTAGGGGTCACCCACTACTCTACGAACTGCCCTATATTCATTTTGACATAACACTTTGCCAAGCCTTTGAAGTTCTCTTTTGCCTCGATCATATTGTTCTTTTCAACTACCATAATTGATAGAATATCTGCCACAGAAAATTCATTAGATTGTGTCAAAATATTCTAGTACGTCTTAAATATTGACCCAACACCACATTATTAGTGATTTCTTGAGGCTTCCAAAGAATTAAGTTTCTACCCATTGTTAATAAACATGAAACTACAAATACAACTTTAAAACAACATTGCAAAGTAGCTCGATGTCAAAGTGCAAATATATGAAACTATGTAGCTACATATTGTGTGTACATCTTCTTCTACAAAGTTGTGGAAAATATTACATTGATGAAGCATTTTGTTGTGTTCTAGGGTTTGGGAAATTCATTGATAGGTTTAAGGTTTCATCATATCTAATGATGACAAATGTTCCTGCCAAAACTATTGTTAAACATGTTACAATATGATGGGTTGGATTAAACATGCATATTTAAGCCAAATTGCCAACTAGAAAGTTACACATTAAATTCCATAGATATGATTATGATCTACCTATAACAAGCAAATGGATACAATTTCATGTGACACAATTGCATTATATGTACTACATTCATATTACAAAACCAAACAACAAAATCATATGTAAAAGAAGAATACTAGATTGATGGTTAGCACTTGTCCTTTTAATGACAATACATGAAAGGTCCACCAATGCAAGATTCCTTTTGTGGCTAACCCCAACATATAAAATAAGCATGTAAGAGTGCATATTAGTAGATGAGGCATGGATTAATAACACATTATAAGATAATAACATATATCAACAAGTTACCATATCAAGGTATGTGGGACTGGTTATAACATAAGCAATCAATTATTACATCGAATAATTAATGAGGTACAATGCAAGAGGGGATCTTTTAAAAGGGAAATGAACAATAATTTGGGATTGACATGTGGGAGGAAATTTCATTTTGCAAGACACATGTAGCTAGGATAGGCTTGACACAAAGAGACATGTAAACAATTTGTAAGCATGTTACATAGGAGGCATAATGCTACATGGAATGAGTACCTTGTTACGATGTCTTGCAGGTTGTAATATGATTCAATTGATTTTGCAAGAGCAACACAAATACCTTTTGTCAAATGTTAAATGAAATTGAGATTACCATTGCAAAGTAAACGGGATTGGTTACAACAAGAGCAATCATGTTACATGTCATATATCTAATTGAACTACAATACAAGAGGGGATCTTTTGAAAATGCATGCAATTAATGAACAACAACAAGATTGACATGAAAGGAGATTTCATTTTGTAAGAGGGTGAAAACACATTAAACCCCCCCAAAATTGTAGTCATATGTATAATCTTTCAATAATTAATTTTTTTGGTAATGTATAGACATCAAATCTTGGATTATTTTTGTTTGTTTTAAGTACATTTTATTAACTTGAGACATCCTCTAATCATTTATTTTGAAAAATTCAACAAACATTGAAGAAATTGAACGTTTGGAGGATATTTGTGACAAAATAATACTTGTCACAAAGTTTGAAAATTTGAATATATATTTCAAAACTAGGGTTATGGATGGAATTCTTGGGTGAAATTTTTAATGGTGTTGGTATTGATATACATTAATTAAATTTAGGAAAATTTAAAAATTTAAAGTTTTTGGATGAAATTCCATTCAAAGAATGTTTTTTTGCATTTGTTTAATAATGAATGCATAATAATATTATATTTTTAGGAAAAAACCACTACCATCTCAAAGAGGAGGAGATTTTATAGATGGGCAATGCATTATTTTTTCAATTTTTTTTTGTTTGCACTACTACAAAATGTGGGTGTAGTTCATTAGTTTTCGTTCACTAGACCAATGAATTCACTACTTTTTCGTTGGTCCTTGTTCACTACAATTAGTGAATTCACTCAAAATCCAGTGAAATCACTTGGCATATAGGGGCACCTTTTGTTGTAATGTTGATATGTTTCATGAATCATAAACATGAGGTCCTATGGCTGTTGAAAAATTGTAAGTTATATACTTTGTGTACATTGGTTTTATCCAATCCTTTTCATCTAACCATTGGATCAAAATTAATTTTGACTCAAAATGAACTTTGAATTCAAAAATGTTATTATGCAAATTCTAAATTTTTTTACTTGTGTTTAAGATAACCAATGGATGTCATTAGGATTTTAGCTTATTACCTATTATAATACTTGTTATAATCACATTTTTGAACAAAAATGGATCACCTTTAATGTGCTTTCACCCAAGAAAAATGTTATAGCTAGGATAGGGTTGACACAAAGAGGCATTTAAACAATTTGTAAACATGTTATAAGGAAAGCATAATGTTTCATGGAATGAATACCTTGTTACAGTGTCCTGTAAGTTATTTATAACTAGTGGTAACCCTTGCCTGCAAGGCACAAACGGTTTTCAAGTGTGGCACATTTCAAGTGGTCGTAAGGTTACTTCAAACTTGGAACACCCACTAAGTCGGAGCTAAAATAAAAGCCTGGCTAAATATGGAGGAAGGAGGCATCCATCCATCCATCCATCCACTCATTCATCCATTCATCCCAAGGTTGAGGGACCCTATAAACCTTATAAGAGACCTTACAAACCCAAACCCTCCCTTGCTAGTGTGCCTTATCTCCAATTTTTTCATCA
>Ga0209611_10008618_pt1 | contig 15837 bp, 10 predicted proteins | sample S1TSphgellanicum_3_FD_187693 | JGI IMG/M metagenome (GOLD analysis project Ga0209611, IMG submission 187693) | Host-associated microbial communities from peat moss isolated from Minnesota, USA - S1T2_Fc - Sphagnum magellanicum MG (SPAdes) (version 2) | ecosystem: Host-associated > Plants > Peat...
GGTAGTGCGAAGCATCGCAGAGCCCAATTTATAAACGCTCCATTTATAAACGCTCAACATTGTATGGATTTCATTCGTGTGCATCCCTGTATTCAGTCAAATCCTTCACTTTGCAAGGCAGGCTTGACAGAGAATGGCAAGGGAGGCCATCAAAGGAAGCCTGGGGTAATTTTTGTTGGCCATACCCACAATGAACGAAACCAAATGTCCAGGGTCTCTCTGACATGAGCACAACACTTGAAACACAGATATAATAACATTCTGTATCTTACCAAAGACATCAAGAGATTTAAGTACAATGGGTTCTGCTGAAAGCCAGAAGAGAAGACATTGCTTGAAATCTAAGGCTGTGAAACCTGATGATGTTTAACAGCTGCCTGCTTTGCCTAAATGAGGCATGAAGAACATCTACCCATTGAACACAAACATCTCCAAAGTGACATGAAAGGCATGACCCATGTATCAGATCTGTAGTTTGACTAATGACAGAGAAGAGGTGTGTGCTGTGAGGCATCACCACAAATCATGAATGCTACAAGGTAATCTAAAGAACTGAAAGTTTACAACTCTAAATCTGATGCATCTGCACAAACTGTGAACATGCTGCTGAATGGTGTTTATCATCATTTGCCTGCCACTCTAGTTGCCATTCTGCATTGGAAAGCATGCACAATGTCCGTCGCCTATTCTTTGATCATTTGCTGGAAGACTCTCAACACCCCCAGCCCCCCTTTGGAGGTCACAAAACTATGAATTCCTCCAAACCAGTAAAATGTGGGTTACTGCTATCATGACTTGCATTGGCCATGGTTTACATGACTGGGAAAGCAAGAGAGACACCTTTCTTTGAACATGGGGCCAAGCTTTTTGCTCAGGTTGCTGGATTTTGATATTCATTCCATCCACAAAGGCTGAGGTCATTTTTTATGACCTTCTCCTCCAGAATTTCTAAAATTTGGGCATCTCACAGAGATCAGGGTGTCTGGTTTACACCAGGACCATCTAGTTTTAGTACCGAACTCGTTTTCTTTGGCTCCCAACTTCATCACGTTCATCCTGCCACAAACCCTTGCTAACTTGTAAGTTGCTATAATGAATTATTGCAAAAGGATACTGTGAGCTGCAGAGATTTTTGTGGAGGTGTGTGCAAAGTTTAGGTCAACTCGGGAAAGGTCTGAAGAACCACCAAGAATGGATTACAACCTGAATGAAATAGTTCTGAGTGGATGTTTCCAGGGCCCACATAACATATCAAGACAACATATACAAACATGCAAGACAATGAAAGCAGTTTGCAAGATAGACATAATGGTCAAGTAGGTTGAAACCACTTGAAACCAAGATGCCTCAGGGACCCCTTGTTATGTCATGCAAAGCCTAACAGTGCACTGCAAATCAGTGGAAAAAACATCTATGAGCAGTCATGAGCACCATCAACCTGGTCATAAGACTAAATCTGGGTCAAAAGAGATTGCAACAGGTTAGTGAAACTATGTAGCCCTCTAAATCCTGAGGCATGATTGGAACTGACAATTGCTTCCAAGCAACAAAGAGATGCATACCGTAGTCTCCAAGGGATGAAAATCATCAAGCAAAGGCAAGATATCATTGCCTCCTTGTCCATCAACTTCCATGCGAACACTATCAGCTGCCAGAAGCTCTGGTTGTACCTTCACATCAAAGTTGCAAGGTCAGGTGATAGTCCTGCTGTTAACTGCAATTTAAGCTACAGTTGCATGGGCATGCTGATCCAATTTGCACACAAATCTTGCCAAAACAGTAGAAATTTCTTGAATTGAGACACTGTTGTTGCTTATAAGCAATCATAACATGTCCACATTATTCAAGTGAAGCCAACAATATCATCTTGTACCTCTTCATTGTCTTCACTCAAGTCTGCTCTTGCTGCAGACTCTGTCTGACATTTGATATGAACAATTGGGCCCAAAGCTCCACTATCAAGACCCTCCATAATTCCACCAGTGGGAGCATTCATATAGACAGTTCCCTTATACATCCATTCATCTTTCTCATCACTATAGAAGTCTTCAAATGGCTCCCCACAAAGGGCACAAGCACTTTGATTTTCATCGGCTGGCACAGCAATGCTCTCACCATCATCAGTCTCTGAAGATATAGCCGCACCCTCTGCAGCAAAGAAAGAAGGTGCCAGCTGTGTTGTTGATGCTCCTGTGCCACTAAGCCATTCCTTCAGAGTCACAAACCACTTCCGGGAGAGCTTCTTTTGTGCTTTCTGTAGACGATTTCTAGAGACATGCCAGTCCATATGCTTGCTGTGCACCTCTTGTTCCTTGAATCGCAACCCACATGTTTTGCACTGCCTGGGTAAGTTATAATAGAGAGCATTGAGCACAACCTCATGCCTTCCCTTCAGAACTTCTGGCTTGAATTCAATACCAGTAATGTCTTCCTTTGGCTTTGACTGACTTGTAACAGCAGCCACCTCTGAAAAACTAGTCATACCTCCAGAGACGGTGACGAGTGTGGCTGCAAGTGCTGATGAAGAAGAATTTGACTGCCCATCAGGAAGGACTTCTGGGTTCCCTGAGTTGGAAAAACCAGGTTTTGAGCTAGAAGCACCAGGAGGAGTCCATAAGAGACCATGAGTGGAAACCGTATCATTTGATGTAGCAGTTGGCACTGGGGCAATAAGACCCTTGGCAACGAGAGACTTAAGAAGTGAGTCTATTTGACCCATTGGTGCAGGCAATGGTGTTACTCCAGGCAGAGGCAAAGAGATGGAATTTTCTCTAACAGCAGAAAGAGGTGGGGGACCAGGGGGAAGAGGGGGTTGCCCATGATGGGATTGTTGTTGCTGAGGGGGATAGTTAGGCAGGGCAGAAAGTATTGGATTCCCTTGCCCTGAAACTGTTGTTGGATACTGTCCTCCATGGGCTCCTGCTTGCATAGACAAAGGGCTGATAGCTGAAACTGGTAGATGTGGTGGTGGGGGCTTGCTTGGCAAAGGGGATTGCCCTGAAATCAATTGCTGGACTTCACCAAGTCCTGAAGAAGGTTGTTGCAGTGGAACACTTTGAGGCTGAGACTGTGGCTGTGGCACCAATGGGCTTTGTACAGTGGGTAGGAGACCTGATTTCCACAAGGCTACTAAATCAACTGTCTCTGTGCCTTGCATCTCAGTCTGCCCATTTGCCATCAAACCTGACATTGTGCCTCGCTGGAACTGAGTCAACTGACCTTGTTGGGCTTGACCTAATGAGGATACAGGTTGAGCTTGCTGGGAAGAGTGCTGTAGAGAACTGCTTGAGCTTGGTGGCCTGAACTGAGGAGACATGCTGGAGAAATCAAGGGACGTTCCTTGAGAGGACTGGAGACTCTGAGGATTCACTGGTAACTGAGCAGGCAATGTTGGGTCCTGATGCAGAGGGGGCCGAACTAGGCCAGCCCGCTCATTGAGGATGTGTTGCAGCACGTGATGTGGCTGATTTGGCAGGTAGCGAGAACCAAGGCCAGGCTGCCTTTCACTTTGCTGAAAGGTCACATTTGAATCTGGTGTAGAAGGTGAATTGTTATGTGCTTGTCCTAGCTTTGAAGGAAAGTTTGGCCTGATACCAAAGGGGCCTGCTGTAGCACCTCCTCTGCTGGGTGAAGGGATCAGGGTTGTGGTGGAGAAAGGTGGTACATTGGATGAAGCTAATGGCATGATGTGAGCTGGGACAGATACCTGCAGACCAGGGAATTCTGCATGGATGAATTTTGCAAGAAAACTGACAAATACATGGAACCATACCGATTTACTGAAGCACTCATCATTTTTTCACAAACTCACCTGGGGGAGAACCAATTGATTATCTGCAGATGATGAGAACTGTTGAGACCGAGGAGTGCCTCTAGGACTTTGCCAACCCAGATCATAAGAAGCTCCAGGAGAATGTAATCCATGCATCTGACCTTTCCCCAGATTCCTCTCCCCAGGAATCCAATCATCCACTCTTGAGTTTCCACTGCCTACTCCTGGCTCCTGAGCATGTGGTGTCAGATCCTCCCAGACATACTCTTCCTCATCAGCATTTTGCCAGTTCTTGATTCCTTGCATATGTGACCCAAAGGACTGGGGTTCTGGCCCTAGAACCTTAAGGGAACCCCCATCCCCTCCAGTCCCTCGTTTATTCATCTCCATTGCTTGAGGAAGCAGGACAGGACCTCCTCTCCAAGGTCCAGAGGTCATGTTCCTGTGTCCATGGCTGTCAACGCCAGAGAGCCTTGGACCTGACTGGTGCCTCATATTATATCCATTTGGTTGGGAGTAAAGTCCCCCATCACCAGGACCTCCATTACTTTGCCTCTGCATCTCTTGTTCTCTGTACCACCCACTTTGATCAATTCTCTCTGCACCTGGGCGTCCACCGATGTCAGACTCAGGGCCTCCCCATCTTTCACGCTCATACTCTGGGAAGTCATAAACAGGCCTCTGACCATAAACTGTTTTGTCAAATCGACCTTGCTGACCTGGCTGCATGGTCTGCAACAAGAACATTGAAGCCAATGAGGATTTATCTCTTGATTTGTTGTCAAAATTTCTGACCAAATATATCAAGAAGAGGAACATGAGGGTTATAATCACAGAAACATACAGGTAGTCTTTGTGGTTGAGCATCAGGCCATCCTTTTGCATTCTCATGCAGTAAGGGCCTATCTACATCTCTCATCCGAGCGATTCCATTGCTCTCAGCAACAACTCCATCAGCCTGCCATACAAATAGCACACACTAGAACACTTCCATCAGGTGCTTAACTTCACCTGACAAACAAAGTGAGAAAGTACTCAAGCTTACAGGAAGAAGGAAACATTGGGGCCCATGTGACAAGATGGATCAAAGGTAGCATACCCTGCTTCTCGAGGACTGTAGTAAAAGTTGGCGTTGAGCTTCCAAGTACTTGGGGTTGACATGAATGCCATGCCCAGAACGAAGAACAGCCAATTCAATGGGCCGTGATGGCTGGGAGGACATCACAGGCTCCTTTGACTGAAGACTGAATTCAAGCTCCGCTTCAATGACATGCAAAGGGCCTGATGGGAAAACACCCCGCCATGTCCAAAATAAATGCTGCATGGCAGTGTAGGTGACAGAGTCTACTTGCCGATATGCCTTACAGAACACCTGCATTCCCATCTAAGGTTAGTAATTGCAGGCTCTTGGACTCAAGAAAGTACTGATGACCAGCCAGATAAGGCAACAGTAACAGTCTTAAGCAATTGGACTATTGAAGTGAACACCAAACAAAGGACATATCTAGTATAAAAGGTCACTAAGAGGAATTCAGTTAAGGAAACCCTGACAAGATAGATACCTCAGGAAGGCGTGCAGAAAAATATTTCACATACTCGCCTCCAATATTCTTTACAATGCTGTCAAGAAGATACAATGATGGAAGCTTCTGCTCCTTTGGCACCTATTAACATATACCCAATAAAACTTCAAATATGCCCAACAAAAAATGTACCTGAAAAAAATTGGTAATAAATGACAGTGCTCCAAAGGGAGAGACATTAGGTACTTCAATGGTAAAAAAAGAATCATGCCAAAACCCTAAGTGTAAATTCTCCAATGCCTGTTGGTTCATGTTGATGCTTCTGAAGAACCCATTTCTTCTGTTAAAACATAGTCCTCTGCAGGGTTTTTTTTTTGTTGCATCGGTGTGGATTTATGTTGCAGATGCAGCCCAGCTTGTAAAGGTTGCAAGCTTGATAAGAGCAATGTTGTGAACAGACACAAAAAGTCCCGAGGAAGAAGGAAGGAGAGGACATAAACGCCGTAATGTCTTACCATAACAATGTGATCACAAATAACGGCAGATATGCCTTGCGCTGCGTGAGCATTCTCTCCAGCGATGATTGTGAGATTAGTAATAATTGGCTTCGAGTTGAAAGTGAGCTCCATCAGTGCGGACTTGTACTGAGAAACAAGTTCTTGAAGGTCTTCAATGGGAGTTTCAGTCTCTTCTTCCTTATTCCTCTGCTCATTTGGTTCCCTATCCTTGTCATTGCTACCTATTTTCGAGCCGCCTCGCAACAACAACTCGTTGTTGAAACCCATTCTTTTCTCGCCTTTCTTCGTTTCTCCTCCCGCTTTCTTCAAATACGTCGAATGGTTTGCAATAATAGCGTTGCTTGCCCAGCCTTCTAATACTTTTGGCTCCCTCTGCCAGTTCATGAGAACGCTGCTGCTGTTCCTTTCTAATATCGGCCTCTTCCAAATCAGGCTAAAGTCTCTGGCTATCTGCTGAGTCCGAGCAAATTCCCTCTTCTTCTTCCTCTCCCACATTCCAGTAGGGATATCCCCGTCACTTGTCTCACGAAACTGCCACTCATCTCTTCCCTCGTTCCGCATACTACTACCTCTGCAAGTTTCTTGCAAGCAATTTCACAAACGCCTCCTGGAGCTACATTCTCTCTCTCTCTCTCTCTCTCACACACACACACACACACACACACACACAACCTCAAAAGAAAATCCACTACTAACTACAGCACCAGGAAGAACAATAACAATATCTTCCTCTTTGTTTTTTTATTTTCCATTACAGCACCAGGAACAATAATGATATCTCCTCCCTCCCGGTCGATTTTCCACTGATATCAAAAACCTCAGAAGAGAAACCCAACGAATTTATTCCTTCGTTCCAAGTGCACCGGATTTAGGGTTTGGCGCTTTTATGGTGTCCCAAAACCTGCCATTATTATTACGACTACTGTACAAGGCCAAAATTGAATGTCTGTGGTGACCGACCCCGTGTAAATAACACAGGCCTTCTTCTCCACAGACAAATTATGGTGAGATAGAAAGAAGAAGACAAAAGTGAGACTCTCTCTAAGCTTGTGCTTTGGCGCCTGGAAGAAGCCGTGGTGGTTTTATTTCTTGCGTCGCAAGCTTGAGAGAGAGAGAGAGAGAGAGAGAGAGAGAGTTGATGTCGTAGAGAGGCCAAAGAGCTTCGCAAACGCCGGCGGGCGGGAGAGAAGAAGCCACCCGTAGTATCGTCGCCCGCGCCGCGCAACCCCTGTTCACATGGAAGCGGTTAAAAACCCAGAACAACGTTTAAGTTATAATAATCTCCGGCAATTCTGATCAGATTTTATTTTTATATAATTTTTTAAAAGGGTTTTTAGTTTTAGTTTTTCTTTTCTTTTTTTCTTTTTTTCATGTGTACAGTACTAGTGTGTGGCCTGTGCCTTTGGGCCCAAGTGTTACCACGTCCTCAACTGATTTTTCCTTTCAAAACCTGGTTTTTTGGAATTTATTTGAATTTTCCGGGGCAGAAATCACTTCAAAATCAATACCTCCCACATTCTGAATCCAAATCTTACCATATAAATTCCATTAAATCCTCGCTAAACAATATCTTTCTAATAACACCAAATGCACATTCCAATTCCTCCGAAATTTTCAGCTACGATTTAATTTAATTTAATTTTCAGTGAAGAAATCATTCAATATTCAAGAACTTTTGCATGGCAAAGTCCAAACGCCATGGAACCAAGCCCATGCGCCCTTCCTCGTGGAACCAAGCCCGTGCACCCCTCGTCATCGAGAGCTTTCACAAAGACACCAACAACGCGATCTGAAGCATCCCAGAGCAGTGGGACTCATAACTACAAAACAAAACAAACTACATTCCTTCATACTTTGCCCTAGGGTCAGTTTCCTGATTAAATAATCTATTTAAAAAATGTAAACGAATTTTCCTGAAAATAAAAAGCTGAGGTGTTCAAAACATCATAATTATCACAGGTTAAAATCTGAATAATTTCTCTCCTCATATGAAGATATATCTCATATTAGATCATGAAATAATAATAACTTTAAATTAATTTTTAAAAATTAATTTAAAAAATTAATTATCTGTTTCGTCCATGCGTAAACTGACCCTATGCTAAGGGTGGGTAGTTTGTTATTGGCTCTAGAGGAGAGACTACCAAACGATGTGCTTCTTCATCTGGTCTCTCACTTTGAGGATTGTTCATCAAATGTTGTTCATTTTGAGTGTTAATTAGGTCCTCTTTCCATTACACTATTATGATCAGAGAGATGATGAGAACATGTGTTCTTTTTTAAGTTCTCTAGAATGTTCCCTTTCTCACTATGAGATGTTCCTACCATTCCTAACAATAATTACTTACTTACATATTTCCAGCCTAGTTGCAACTAATCTTCAATGAAAGGTGCATGTCCATGCAACAAATAACAAGGGCTCCATTTTAGTGGCTTTTTCATTAGGTTGCTGCAATCACAAGATCATGCATATTATGTGTAAGCTAGGGGGGATCACAACATCCTAATGGAAAGAAAACCCTGGTGGCTAGACTATGAAATTATGCAATTTTTCATTTGGGTCCCACATTTTGAGGATTGTTCACTTGCGAGGTGTTACTCTAAGAATATGGAACTAGGCATGAAAACATATGGAACTAGGCATATAGTGTTCATCTTGATCCCACATTTTGAGGATTGTTCACAAGGTAGGTGTTACTCTAAGACTATGGAATTAGGTATGTAGTTTTCATATGGGTGAATCCCACATTTTGAGGATGGTTTTCCAAGTGTCATTCACCTCTCCTATTCATTCAATGAGCTGCCCAAGTTCAATCATTTACATCTGTTTATGCATGTACTTTGCATGACAAATCTATGACAAACATCACTCTATAACTTCCAAAGCCATTAACAACAACAAATGTGCAAAGGATCAAATGGGTATTATGTTATCATTTTAGAAGAATAATGTAAAGTTCCAATGAAAGACAAATATAAATTTGATAATACCCAATAAAAGGGTAGCTTCAACACATTCATGTTGAATAATTTATTTGTTTTGAAAATACCACGTCAAAAAAGGGATATTCCTCACTATTTTAAAAGGTTTTCTACTTTCCTTCACAAAATTTTGTTCTTTGAAAAAAATACTTTTTGAAATTTTCATCATTCCTACAAATGATATAAATAAATTGTCCAAGACACCAATGTATTACAATATTCAAGAACCACACAATGAAAACCACACAACTGCAAACCTTATATTGTATAAGGTTGGCATTTGTTTGTGTTATCATGAATTGTCAAAGTATTCATATTTTAGTGAGGAGAATGAAATTGAGACATCAAATTCACTTAAAATCTAGTGTTGTACTAACACATCATAGTTATTGTGTGTGAAAAACAAATCTTGATTTAAAATCAAATCTTTCGCTATTGCCACAAAAAATTAAGAACGAAACAATGAATCATTCCAAACTTCATTGAATCCAACAAGAGAACATGATTTACAAATTAAAGAAATAGTTTTCTAAAATCACTAGCAAGCTTCAAGTCTTTAGTTGGTTATTGAGATTGTGGAACTCACTATCATTTCAAAACACACTAGGTCAACTTTGTAATCCTTTTTTCAATTCCAATAACAAATAAGATAATGTGTGGACCACATTATAAGCTTTCTAGAACAATTAAACACAATAGACATACAACTAATAACAAGTAGATCTCGTAAATCATCTTAAGCCAATGGAAGGTGTCCCATTGTTCACATTTATTATCTTTTGCTACATCCATAACAATGTAGCATTGAACATCATGAACAAAATTGACAAAATTGACATAACAATGCATGAAAATCTCCCACGTCCAAAGAATTATCAATGTGAATTTGAACTAGGACAAAAATAATAAAAACAAAGTTTAACTTCGATATTACATGCATACAAAAATAACTTCAAAAAAGGCCATGAAACATGTAAGAATGTATTCGAAGAAAGGTTTATAAGTTGTAACATGGAACAGTTTGAAACATAAAGCAAAAGGAACAAGGATAAAATATAATGTTATATTTCATATTGATTTTGAACATATTGAAAAAAAAAATTATCTTTTATAAATTTGAAAGGAGGCAAGGGGAGGGGGGGGAAAAAACTAATTTTATTTTTATCCATGTGGGGATTTAGTCCAAGGAAACTTTCTACATGGTTAATTATCCAAAAAATCTTGTTGAAAGTAATTTTTTACATGTTTTTATGGATGACAAATGAATAACATGATGGATCAATTTCATTGATTGTAAATAAACATGAATGACAATGGATGATTTCATTTTTGAAATATCTTATTTATATGGTTATTGAATTTTAAGTGATTTTTTACTGAAATTTAATTAAATTTACACAAATGATTTTTCCATCATTGTCCAAAAATTAATTGATTGTGACCACATCTTAACTTTCTTAAACCTTTAACACTTGAACCAATGATGTTTGAATTCACACATGGGTCAATGAAAGGTCGTGTTCACACTTGTTTCACACATTGGCCAATGACACTTGAGCCATTTCATACAATCAATGCCTCTTCATCATATTGGCTTTCATATTTGCCCTTTTACATCACATTGAAAAATTCATGGGGAATTTTTCATTGATCATCCTATTTGCTTAAATTATTTCAACTAATCTTAATACATGTTCATCATATTAACACTTGTGTTTGCCCTTTCACATATATATCACATTAGAAAATGCATGGGGAATTTCCCATTGGCCATTTTATTTGCCTTATTTGCCATCACTTTGCCAAAAACAATCTTTCATGACAAAAACATTTTATGACTAGATGTTTTAAGTCTAATTATGTAATCATATATCCTTTGTATTTTGTTATTCATCATTGTTGTGATTACATTACAATTATAGACTACATGCAACTGAATGGTTACTTAAGCTAGGTTATGATACCTACATAGGTTACACAAGTTACCTACTTGTTTAAATTAGCCTAAGCCACCTATATACATCACTAAACTACCTATATACTAGGTTACATAAGCTACATAGGCTAAGGTTAGTTGTTTACATACCTAACCTACCTACCTAGGTTAAGTTCTCTACCTTTATAAATAAACTTGCGAAAAAAATTAAAATGTTCATATATTATATGTTGACAAAAAATTACACTTTACGAAAGTGTGGTTCATTAATTAATTAAGACTTGATTTCTCATCATTGATGTGAGGAACTCAAGTCCTTGTACTTGTAGCTAGATTGTCCATGCACTTAACAAAACTTGGGGTGGCCTAAATGACATAAGGAAGCTTAGGCATAGCCTACCTAGCCTTAGGTGGCCTAAATGGCATAGCTTAGGTGACATAAACTACTCGGCCTTAAGTGGTTTAAGTTACCTAGGTTAAGCTAAACTATGTGACATCTTGTGAACATATTTTCAATTGTCTCATATCCACACAACATGGGTTTTAAATATATATAATTTCATATTTAACCAAGTGGCAATAAATGTATGATCTCTTATTTTTTCAATGTTTTTTGCAATCGTAGTCACTAAAGCCATAGATATATACATGGTTGCAAGTGCACAACTTAATGTCCTTTGTGACATATCTTATTTGATTAAACAATAATGTACAATCGCATGTAATCATGTATGTTACATATGATTATGATTCAATGATGTATATAATCATAAAAGATGCATTTTGACATAATATATTGTTACCTTTTGACATCATGTAAGGAAATGAATGTGTTTACCGAATTATTTGGATGCTTGCATATTATCATATTTCACATTGAAACACATGGGAAATGGCATGTTCAAGGGTAGAAGTTTGTTTTGTGTTGTTCATTTTATCCATATGGAACATCAATGTAATACAAGATGGTCCATTTCAAGGTATGTATTTCTCAGCTCGTGTTGTTTCACATTTATGAATTATTCAAGAAGCAAATAAAAAAGAAACAAAAATTTGAACAATGGAAAACACAACCATATGGATTGATCAAATATAAAACAATTTACAACTAAGAAATGTAGAATGAGGAAATAAAAATAAACATTATTTCTTTGTCAATAATTTGTATTACACAAATGTAATTAAACATGGAAATTTTGTTATATGTTTTGCCAAAATCAACATATTATATTTTTGCCACAACAAGCTTTGATTGTGGATGTCAAAAGGTGTGCATGATATATTTGCTTTTGTTATAAACTTTTGGGATCTAATTGGCAACCCAAACATGTAACTATTGGTTTGTTTGAAGCAACACAAATTACTAGGTGGGCATTAGCCAATAATTTAACAATTTTTTTTTATCAATATGGGTTAAGAAACAAAATCATTACCTAAGTTAAGGATGAAGGTTCAAATTTAAATACTATGACAATTGTTTTGAAATATGTTATAAAATGTGAAGTTTTCAAGGTTTGGATGAAAGTTTTTAGGGTTCTTATTTTAGCCATGTTTTTCCAAAGCAAATTAATATGCTACTACTAACAAAAAAGTTTGCAAAAATTTCAAGTTTGTTCTAATCAAGTTTGCTTAGTCGTATTTGTAAAAATGTATAAATTGGTATTAAAAATCTGGAAAGGGTAGATAAGAATGGAACAAGGCTTATTTAGATTCAAAAATGCCTCTACAAAAATTAAATATTTCAATGAAAATAAGATGATTATTCAATCTATTGTAATCTTCTCCATAATTATTGTTTTTTCTGTTTTTTATTGATTTGTTCTAATCAAGCATTCTAACATTGTAGTTTTAAATTTGTTTACATATTTGCTAGTAAAATCATTATGTTTCAAGAAGCTTTACAATTCAAAGATGTTATTATTATTTATTATAATAAGTAAAATATTATAAGAATAAATGGAAGAGTGCTTCCCTTTTTTACTTGGCACATCTTTAAAATAATTATGATTCCTTATCTCTTGTTGTGACTGCATGTGTTCTAATCCAATCTAGTAGCCATTGGTTGCCTTCTAATGCATTACAGTCTACGATTACTATGTGTTTAAAATTCACGGAAGAAATTACAAACCCATTTACACTAGTAAGTTTGATTGATGATGATTTTGGGATAACTTTTGAATTGTCTTTGTTTGCTTCCAACATCAAAAAAGAAGTTTGTGGCGTTTTAAATTCTTTTCTTTCTTTTAAAAAAAAATTGAAGAAAGAAAAGCTTACAACATGTTATTTTTTATGTTGGACCTAGATTCAAAAGCCTTTGTCTAGTATGTCCTTTTGTTGGTTGAAAGGAAGGTGTAAGTATTGTGGATGAATATGATAGGAGAACTTTGTATCTTATGTTTTTGAAGTGTTATCATCATTTACATCCAATGACATAATTTGTTGGATGTGTAAATCAAACAAGCGATGAAAATTCTAATTTGGATATTTTTCAACATAATGCATCCACAAGTGAACCATCAAAGGAATTTGTCACCATGGAATTATTGATTTTCAAACATTACCAAGTGGATCCCAAAGACATCAAATGTCTTGTTCAACGGTGGGGAAACATGAAACCATGTTTCCTATAGTTGGTTTTTTGGCTTGTCAATTCTTAGGCATGATAAGGTCACAAATGGAAACATAAAGTTTTTTTTTTAGCGGGCATATTTACAAACCTAAAGAGATGTCGTTTACAATTTTAAAAATTTTAAAAATCGTTTTTTGTGAGAATAAATTGACCCAATGATCTTAGAAATGGATGCTTTCCAACTTAACAAAGATAATTCAAACATATTTAAGTTTTGAAGAGGAATTAAATGAATTTAAATAATTATTTGAACAAGATGAAATAGTGAACATTAAAAATGTTAATTTTTTAAAATTTAAATTTTTGGTGCAATTTTGTTATTTTAAAGATTAAAATTTAATATTTGAAATAATAAATTTTATAATAACTGGTCTGTAAAAATTGGCTTTGAAAACCAATTGGTATAATTTTTTTGAGAATTGATGTTTTGAAACCCGGACAAAGTTATTTTTTGCAAATTTTTGAAACCTTGCCTGAATGTTTGTAAAAATGAAAATAAAAATGAAAAAAAAATCAGGTTGGGTCTTTCAGAACAATCTAATACCCGGACCTAACGATTCTTTAAAAAAACTAGAGAACCACCCTATTCAAAGGCTTGCCTATATTGGAGTTTGTTAATGATCATCACTTCTATTTTTGGCCAATTGTTTTCAATTCTTTCATCATATGCATCATGTTCCAAAAATAAGTATTGAAACCAAATATGATTTAATAAGCACCAATAACACATGATATTATGTTATATATTATGGACTAGAAATATAACAAACAATTATCTTTAGATCACTCTAGACTATAATAAAAAGCATCCCACAAACTCAAAATTATTTATTTATTTATTTTTTTTTCCTCATGCGTGTGAGTGATCTTAAATTAAGTTTTATTTAATGGTTTTGTCAAGAGGTGTTCAAGATTGATAATTTCTTGGCATTTTTTTCTCTTTAGCAATGGTAGAGCTTCTCCCCCCCTTAGCCATTTTCCTATTTTTTGAATGTTTTGGTAAATTTTCAATATATTTACCATTTCTTCTGAGGCCAAATGCCGAGGGCTGGTTATTTTGGGAATGCCCCGCCCAAGGGCTGTAACTGGTGTAAAAAATCTGTTGCAGTAATTTTTTTTTACTGTGATACCCAGCAGGTACCTTCAGGGTATCACAGAATTTTTTTCATTTTTTATCTGGCAGATATCCTTCTGGTACTTGTCAGGTATCACGTTTCATCGTTTATAAAAACTCAATACCTGGCTGGTAGGTTATGAATAATCGGTCTGATAACCGGGTTGAAGCTCAATAACCCACCAACACTGGTATGGACCAGTGTTAGGCGGGTATCAATTTTGTTGATGCTCACAAATCCGGGGTTCACAAAATAGATTACAAAAGGTCCTTGGTTCTCACTTTTCAATTTTAAAAAATTATACACCAAGTTAGGGTATCAATATTTTACTTAAAAAAACTTAACCAGTTCTCATGATGTCAATTCTCATAAATTTTAGAACAGTTGATTATCATTCAACAGTTCTCATCAACCGGTTATTACTTTTTAAAAATTAAATAATAATAATCAAAATGACAATTTTTAATATTTAATTCATTTAAAAAATTAAAAAAATCATAATTATCCATATAGCAAGGAAAGCACAGCACCTGAACCCTGAGTTTGGACATACATGAGATGAGATTCAAAAAAAAACTTGAAAAAAAAAAGTACATTAGCATTGAAAAGGGGTGAAACTCAGAAAACCATCTATTATTTTGTGGTAGGCTAAACTGAGTTTCATCCTGTCTTCCCCTTTTCCGGAGCGCCTCCACTGCTGCTACATATATTTTCACTGCTCCTAGCAAAACTACTATATTGCAAACCTTGAGCATTAGACCTTGTACACTGTACCTGAGAACCTGACCCGGGTAAATGGGTTTATGTCACCCGGGTCTATATATCTAGTTCTTCCCATCCGGTTCTCACTTATTACATGAATGAGAACCGGTGAGAGGTTTTCAGTCAGAGTATCACTCAAAAAGATACCCCGATAAGTTCAGATGATAATACCCGTGTGATACCCTAATTATTAGGGGGGGGGGATTTTCATTACCCTGCCAACACTGGTATGGAGTATGGAGCAGTGTTTTTTTATTCCTGGCAAAGTTTCGCCATTTTTCGACAAAGAAATTGGGAAAATTTAGCTTTTAAAGTGTAATTCAGCCAAATTTTCTTTTTTGGGCGGGGGGGGGGTGGGATGTTAATTTCGCCAAATTTTCGATATTAAAAAAAAAAAAAACAGTAGTGCAGTATTGTGAGGAAGGTCGGCAATAGTGGAGCAACGTCGCATTGATTATCCGCCGCCCTAACGTCCCTCCGTCACCTAGAGCTTGACGGACGTGAAGACGGAATCGACTACGGGAACGACAGAGAGCCATTGCTCAGACGAATTGCCGTAAAGAAAGAGCGAGCGAGCGAGAGAGAGAAAGAGAGATGCTT
>Ga0209611_10008619_pt1 | contig 15836 bp, 10 predicted proteins | sample S1TSphgellanicum_3_FD_187693 | JGI IMG/M metagenome (GOLD analysis project Ga0209611, IMG submission 187693) | Host-associated microbial communities from peat moss isolated from Minnesota, USA - S1T2_Fc - Sphagnum magellanicum MG (SPAdes) (version 2) | ecosystem: Host-associated > Plants > Peat...
TCATGCACAACTACGTTCTAATGGATGGTGCGCTTGTGGGTGCTGGCTCTCTCTACCAGTGTTGGTCGGATATCACTTTTTTTGGGATATCCATCAGATAAGGATATTTTCTTTAAAAAATTTGATGGATAAGGATATTACTTTTTTTATAAAAAAATTTAGATATCTTGGTCAGATATCAGATATTCTCATTTTTCAATCTAACCTGGATATCAAAGTTTATGGATATCCATCATTTATTTATTAGTTGGATATCAATAGTTCTGAATATCAAAAATTCAAAAATTCGCCTACCAATTATGTTGGGTGCCATTTTTTTTGGGGTGAAAGATCTCCAAAAGGTAACAACATCCTTTTTTTAAAAGGCCATGATAATAACGACTACTAACTACAACTTCAAAAATACCTCTGAAAATGTGTCCTTAAAACAATCTAAAACTGTTCAAGGATTCGCACCATCCTAGCTACATCAAGAAAATGAAAATATATGTCCCTGGAATAATTTTAAATGGTTTAAGAATTCTCACCACCCCAGCTACACCGAGAAAATGGGGAAAAAAAAAAAAAACATAGGTAGGTACTACTAACTTTGATATCCAGACCTAGATTTGATGTCTAGGTCAAATATCAACATCCTTATATCCAACATAATTTTTGGATATCAAAGTGCCAGATATCACCACAATGGGTGATATTTGTTAGATGTCATTTTTGATATCTGACCTGATATTTGAGGTTGATATCCGGGAAAATCTAGATGTCCGCCCAACATTGTTCTCTACCCAGGTCATTATGAACTAGCACCCACCTACCACACCATGGATGGATGTTGGGGGGGGGTACAGAAAAATGATTTATCAAATTGCTAGACGGTTGCTTTTGTTAAACATGGTTGTTACTTTAGTTCATGTGCATCCCTTGAATTTCTTTTAAATTATTTTTAGTGTTCTATTCTATTTTTTAAAACTTTATTTCACACATTGTTTCCTTGTAGTATTGAGGTATAGATATTTGTTTGCTCACTTGCACATTATGTACTTGATTAGATTACCAACTTACTTATTTACCCAATATGGATACATTTTCTACTACTTGCACTTGAAATATAATTTAAAATGATGTTTAGTTTGTTCACTTCACTATGAGAAAAATGTGTTTGTTGCAATTAAAAAATGTTCGATAAAATTAAATTATAACTAGATAGCCTAGTTGCAACAGACATGATTTTCTCAGAGTGCCTAGGATTTAAGCTCATGAATGTATTTGCTATTACAAAGTGCAAATACTAGAGTTTGTGACTTAAGGCAATTGCAATGTATGTGCACATAATGCTTTTGGTTATGGAGTTAAAGTGGTTGTGTGTACATATAATTAAATTCTAACCTCAATATTGAAATATTAAGGGTTTAGATAAAAAATATACCAAAGATGATTCTATGCATTTTATAACTAGTTGAATTCACTAATAGTTAAATTTTTAGGCTAGCCTCCTAGTTCCTATAGTAGGCTAGGAACCTATTGGCCTAAACTAGGCTAGATGGCTAAGCCACCTAAGCACCCAAGCTACTTAGCTAACTTAGACTAAGTTGCAAGAATTAGGATTTGATCCCCTGAGCTTGATAATTTTGAAAGACAAAGTCCTTACTATTGCATCAACTTTTTTTATGTAAAATAATTTGGCACCATATTTTAATAAACATTTTTTGATCTATCCTATAGCCTATTCGACCTACCTTAGTTAAATTACCTAACCCATATATGTCTAAGTATGCTAGTTTAGCATAGGGTCTCGTAGGCCCCACCTTGGCATACCTATAGCCAAAATAGGTTTACCTAGGTTTATTGAAGGGCCTACCTAGCCCCAATGTCAATGGCCTACCTAGGGGCTACAAACCTATTTACTCACAACCTATCTGCCCACCTTTTTTTAATTACCTACTTGACTTATTTATTAACAACATCTAAACAAACCTAATTAAGATTGGATTAATTGGAGCAATTTGGTGATGTTTTGCAATGTGCATATGTGATAGCTTTATGGTCTTGTATTTTAATGATTTTCATGTTAAATTTTTGTTCCTATGTTGGTTTCACTTTGAAATTAAACATGATTTCTTTGGTACAAAATATATATTAAATGGAATTTTTTTTGAATTGTAGCTTGATTTTACTTTATGATAAGTATTACATATCTTATTACAATCATGAATGTACAAACATTTGAAAGTGAACAAAAGTTTAATGTTTCATTGCAAAATCACATTGAACCTCAACCTTGAATCATTGTTACAACTAGCATAGCCTACAAGTTATATCATTTGTATTCTTTCATTGAACAGGAATGCACATTAGGATTAATGTGCTTTAAAATATTCATAATTTTGATGACAAAAAGTAATCCTTAAATGTCCTAAAACATGGCTCAAGAATCCCATTGCATGGTCTTATAAAAAGAAGGAATCAAAAGGAAAAAAAAAGTGTTCAAATCACTTCATATTTTAGTCACAAATAGAATAAAATATGTTCTCCATGATGACACAAAATTTTAATATTATGAAACAATAGATTTAATGGAAATGATGTTAGAATTTTGATTTTTTCCAATTCTTGGGCTACAATAAAAGGATGTCAATTATATTAAGTTCTTTTAACAATCAAGTTAGATTTCAAAGGTTTGGAAGGAAATATAGGAGATGTGGATTTTTTTTAAAAAGGATATGATTTCATCTTTAAATAAAACTTTGGCACTCAAAATGAATGAAAGAGTATCATTTTGAAGTGTTTTGGAGTCTTGCATTTGTTATGCATGGCACTTTTGAACTATAATTCAATTAATTGCACACTATTGCCTATCATTGAGCAAAATTTGTAATGTAGTTTTACAAGGTATACTAGGGTGACATATGTCATTGATCACATATTGTAATATTAAATGAATTTTGAAAAGGCAACAAAATAATACACTTCCAACAATACCAAAAATGTACCCAATTCCTCTAAAATTTTGAGTTTTAATTATAGATCCAAATGAAGTTTCAAAAGTGTTGGTTGGGAGATGATGGAAATGGTTGAAATCCAATTTTTTTAAAGATTCAAAATTCTAATTTGACAAAGAATATTCAAAACTGAATATTGGTTGCACCTTAGGTCTAGAAAATTATGAAATTGCCTCCATAAACTCCTACTCATTGAGCACTTTCTAATAATACCAAAAGCATGCCCAATTTCAATAATTTTTTTAGTTTAGGTTAAATTTAATTTTCAATGACAAAATTGTTTAATATTCAATAACTCTTGCATCTAGGTCTAAACAATATGAAACCATGTTAATGCACGCCTATTCATTTAGGGCTTTCCAATGGTACCAAGAATGCAAGTGGGGAATTGTGGTTTGGGAGTTCTTAACATGACAAACAAAGAAAAAACCTTAATAGATTTATGTGCTTTTAAACCAATTTATTGAACTTCTAATTACATAAATATTCAAAACTCATTAACTCCCGCACCATAGCTCTGAAAATTACAAGATCATCCCACTGCACCCATACTTATTGAGGGCTAGAATTGTAGCAAGGATGCATCACCAATTTTTCTAAAAATCTAAAATTTTATTTTGATTGAATTTCATTAATGAAAATATTCAAAGTTCAATAACTCTTACATTTTAGGTCTGAACAATTATGAAATCACCCTTACTCATTAAAACATTTAAGAAATGTTTCACATTGTGAATGTTTTATATATAGTTCAAGATGTGAATATTATACACAATATGGCATGTCATTTATTGAAAGGTATTTCGAGAGGCCTTGAGAGTTTTAAATGTCAATCTTGCAACCTTGTTAGGCTTGAACTTATTGAATGTGACATGTTACCAAAGTGTGTATTGTGAATTCATGACATTGCACTAGGTAATAAAAATTTTAAAGTGTGAAGGAGATGTTGAGGGTATTAGGTAGGTTCATGTTCTATTTCAAGTTCTAAGGTACTTAAACAAAAGGTTCAAAATTTCTTACAACTAGATTTGGATTCAAGCCTTGGGACTACCATTTACTAAAATAAAAATAAAAATATGGATTCTTTAGTGTGTTCAAAAAATATAGTTTCCGATTTTCTAACCATATAAGTACTAATGTTTGATGTGCAAGGATTTTTAAAATTGCACTAAATGTTTTTTGAAACCAATTTATTTCTTAAACTAAAATATTAAAATCATCAAATGAATTAAACAACATTGGCAACTACTTATGTAAATAAGTAAATATCATGAGTAAGTAAAGAAATTAAGTGTTACAAGTATTATGTAGATTGGTAAGTAGGCAAGGCACCTAATGGATATTAGGTAGGTAGATGAATGTGGACGATTGATAGTTAATCATTAGGGTAATTGCAACTATAGTGGACCAACAATGAAACAATAGGAGTTTTTAGTGATTATTATTTTTAGTGCATTTTGATAGCAAGATAAATGTGACAATATGGTTGGATGCTTATGTTTGAAATCTCAAGAGTCATATTTTTCAAAAAGTAACTAATGGTTGTCTATTAATTATACATCCCAAGACACAATGTTTATAAACAATTTTTAAAAACTTCCACAACATTCATGTTGTAATGGATTTCATTGTTTTCTTTTTATTTTAACACTCGTAAAAGTCCCCCAAACTTTTGTGCCATATTGAAATGATTTAGATATTTCTATTTTGAATTACTTGTGACATTTATCAATTTTAGAAATTGATAATTTGATTAATCAATACAAACCATGATTATAATGATTCCATTTACAAGTTATTTATGTAGTGTTACACAAAAAGGCAAAGACATTAAAAAAAGTCTCCATCTAGTGTAAAACATTAAGTTTTGAACAATAAAAGTATTGCACCTAGATAGATTGCATAAAAAGTCAAATATTTGAATCCCTTTTTATAAAATTCATAAAGGATTTGACATGGGACACATTATCATCCACAAGGTGAAAAATAATATTACCATCTTACATCCATATTGGGCCACTATAGCTTGCAATACCCATCATGGTTAGTTACAAGATGGGAGTTCAATGAATAAATGTTTCATGTCCACTCATCAACCATCCTGCATGTTGTGTTGGTGGGTGTTTTTCACTTTGGTTTGGTTATAGGGGTTTATGAGTCATGAGTTTACATACTAGCCAACAATGCCTATATACTAGCTAATAGTGTTAAATTCATCCAATAATGTCATATTCATGCCAATAGTGCCTACATACTAACTAACAATGTCATTGTCAAAACCATGACCTCATGTTACCACTAGTTTTTTGCTTATCATAGCAACATGTTGATGATGCCTTCTTCATCCCATCCTCCTATAATAATGGTTGTTCCTACATGACTCATTTCAAGCTTGTTTCTAGTAATTGACAATGTCATTTCAATTTAAAAAGAATGGCATTATTAATTATGACTATGTAACAAATAATTACCTTGATAGCCATCTAGTGCTAATATACCAATAATTAACAAGATGTACCCACACTTAAAAATCAAAACAAGGTCCACATATTTAAATAATGCATTCATATTGAATTGGATGTCCAATATATTTGGATGTTATTCATTGGTTGACCATTAGCTATTTGGAGATTTTTGTGACACAAAATGAAGGGGATCCCAAACCACATTATTCCTAACTTCTTTAACTTGATTATGTAGTCCTTTAACTTAGAACATCTTATTTCTCATCAAAAGGTCCCATACTTGAGGATTAATCAATGTTAACCAATTTGAGGTCTTGGATCAATTTTCAATCTTGTTTTGAATACCTAAACCACATGTGTTTGACCTCTTGTCAAAACTTAAACCATAAAAGAACTATGATACAAAATATATGTACTATATATAATGCCTCATTTTTGGTTAGATACAACACTCCATGTAAAAGTCCCCTACAAGTTCATAAAATGTGTTCAAATGGACACATTTGTTACTTTCTAAAATTTAATTATTGTAATATTTGATTACCAAATGCTCACACACTTATGGACCCTCCCAAGCCTACGTCAAAACCATTATTGGACATGCATGTTTACATGGACCCAAACTTGAGTTAGAATTAAATTTAACAAATGTTTACATGAACTAAAACCTAGTTTAGAATTGAACAAAGTGGGTTTATATGAACCCAAACCCAGATTAGACCCAAACTTAGTAGGATTACATGGACCTAAACCTAATTTAGAATTGGACTTGATATGTCTTTTTAAAAAAATTATACATGGATTGGGTCATAGGGTTAGATAGAGGTTAGGGTCCTAGGCTTAGATATGGTTTAAAGTCTATAGCTTCTACGGTTCTAGGTATGAGTTAGGGTTCTAAAAATAGCATAAGGATTATTTTATATACAATTATTAGGATAGCCAAGATGTTCAAGTTATTCATATATTTCTAAATTAAAATAATGGTCATTATGGTCATGAGTAAGCACTTGGTTTCACTTCGCATTTAACCAATAATGCAAATTTCTAAATTGGGGCTAAATTGTGATTGTTCATAGTCACTTAATTGAAGTCATTTTCTTGGTTTTGGTTTCCAATGTTCCATTGTAATGAGTACTTTGTTTGCATTGTGAGTTTTTAATCATAATTGTTTTTGGAAAACATTTATTAGTCTATCTAGAACTTTCATTGCTATTTGTGATGTTGCTTAATACACATGGGAAATTCATTTTATATTATTTTGAAATTGCTTGTGCAACGTCAACATTTTAACATGACATTTACAATTTGGAACAAGCTTTGACCATGACCTTAGAATTGTCCCAAATAAGGGTCTAAATTTGGCCTTGCCTTGAACCTAGAACTAATAGGTTTTACACTTAAACCTAAAATCATTGACTTGGGAACCAACAATTAAAAAACTTGGACATGACCTTGGAACTAACAACTTTTAATTTATGAAAACATTTGGTAGACCCAAACTAAAAGGTCCTCCATTTTACCAAAAACAATTACACTTGAAATAGATGTTTCTTCAAAAACTCAAGAACCTACCAATATTAGTCAAAACCTACATCAAAAGATGTTGATCTATCACTTTCTATAGTGGATGATATTTGGAGTTCATGAAAGGAAAAGTCATAACACCCACATGAACAAAAGCCCACTTAAAAAATTGCATTTTAGGGTGAAATCACATTATAATGTATTTTTATGGAAATCATAGTGGAATTTTTTTTTGGGTTAATCAAGTCTTGTTATGTAAAACTCAAATGCATTTGAGAATTTTGTTAAAACTAAGATGAGAAAGTGAAACTTATATTTTAATCTTCCCAACTTTACAATAATACACCCAAAAACTAGTAGTAAATGGACTTTACAATGTAGGGTACATCTAATGTCACAATCCAAAATAATTATGGTTATGGACTTTTTTCTTCTAGTGGAATTGGAGGACATGCTCCAAACTTTGGGAGACCTTTATAAGTTGAATGCTTATAACACTTAAGATGAAAAAATAAAATAACAAAAGGTCTTTCATTTTTTTTAAGATTCAAAATGAAGACCTCAAAATGGTAAAGAATTATAAAGTCCATTGAGATATCTAAATTCATTTTTTCAAGGCTCATATAGTTGGAGATGTTTTAAAAAGGTTTAAATAAAGGTGACAGGAAAAAATGTTAATTTTAACACCATTTTGAAGTTTTTATTGAAAAATACATTGGATTTGAACTTTAAAATGGACTTTCAATTGCCCATTTTTGTTCATCCTAATGTGCTTTCACCCTTTAGACAAAAAAAAATTGAAAATGAAAAAATGCATTTCCAAAAGACTTATGAAAAAAAATCAAATTCTAACCCTTCAAAAGTTTATAGAAAAAATAAAATTAAGATTTAAAATAAAAATCAAATATGACCTTATTATTTCATTCCAAAACACATATTTAGTCATTGCAAGTAATTTGGAATGAAATTCAATATCATTCTTCAAATTTTTAACATTCCAATCAAACAAAAATTCCATTTTTTAAATTTCAGAAGTCCACTACTAACAATGAATGCATTATTTTCAAACTATATATATAATTTCTTTGTAATCAAGTTGTTAATCTCAAACCAATTTTCAATTGACAAATTTAAGTTATCTGCCATAAGCATTTAAACACAATGCACACAACAAAAATCAACATTAACACTGTGACATCAAAAATGCCTCGCTATATCTTGCATTCACCCTACAACCTAGATGGTTAAAACTAGATTATGCTATCAACCTCATGTAACATGTATTTAATTAATTTTTTGAACTTAAATATTAATTTTAGACTTAACTCATCTTGGGGGGTGGGCCTAATCCAACCCAGGGGGCACCAGGATCGAGTAAATTTTAATTAATTTTGAACTTTGGTCCAATTACAACAATACCATAGCCAATATATATGGATTAAACCTCTGTTTCTACAGTTCTACACCTTCGAGATCTTATTTAGAGACCAAAGGTACCAACACCAAACATTTCAGCTAATCATAAACTGGTCACAATCAACTAGTTTCCTTCCATGACGACAAAACCCAAACAATTCAACACATCACTCTGGCCTTAGCATCGAGCTTCTACAATTCTATTGTTGCTTCAATTTCCTCTCCAACTTGTACCCACCTCCGTTGAGTTATGGTTAGAATACCATGAACTATAGCTACTAGCAAGAAGCTGGGTTTTACCCATTGCATGGGTATCGCTTTACCCAATTGTAATTCCACTCTTCCTCTTTCAAGTAAATTCATAGACACGTTCTCCTAAACTAGAAAGCACCAACAAGTACCATCATTGCATGAAACAACTACCAATTTACTAATGACTTCCATCTTTAGTACCAACAATGGACATCAACCAATTGCATCATTTGAACCCCAAAATGTAACTGACCAGAAAATCTACCCCTAGACCCGTATGTAGGCAAAACCCCGAGGTTTTGCGAGCTCAATTAGCTCCACAATTTTACATCTTTCACTGGGTTTTTTGTGTTGCAATATCATCTATTTCAAATTTGGAACATTATTTGTATCATGGACTCCATTCAATTGAAAGTAGCATGGAATGTTAACCCATCCTTGAATACAAAACATAAGCTCCGAGCATTACATTACTCTTCAGTACCAAGCCACCTTTGAAAGCATGTGTTAACACCAACCTTCCTATACTCATTTGCACATAGATATTAATTAAAAATCTATGAGATTTGAACACTTTGCAGCCCTTGAAGCTAATGTGCATAATGTGAATACTATCCCAACAGGGAAGGAGTGATTATCAAAACATGCCAATGGCCTTTACATAATGGTTCTATCATTTTGCCAATCTTAGCATTAGTGGTGTTTGGTCACTACTGAAGGCCACTTGCAAGTAAAATTGCATAAACAAAACGAACTACAACCTATGAAGAACGCCAATTATGGGGAAGACCTCAAGGTCTGTCCATATAATCTATAAAATAATCCATTGCATCCTTTGATATTGGTAGTTTATATAATGCAGTAGGACCTCAATCCTCAACAGGCCTTTGCAGCATTGCATTGAGCATTTCAAATATATCTTCCTTATCATGTGCTCCATCACAGAGCTCGGCTTGCCACACATGGCAACTCACCTCAATTGATGCTTCAATGTGAAACAGATAATGTTTTGTCACAGAACTCTATAACATTGAGCCTGCAGAAAAAATGCAAATACAGAAATCCAGAAAGTGGTTCATCCTGATTCCCCAAGCTTGCATCTGTCAAACACTGTCAAATAAGGCCTTTTACCACTGGCTTTGCTCTGACAAATTGACAATCCATGTTGGGAAGTAAATATCAGCTACTGGGTAGGACAATGGCCCTCAAGTAAATATCTGCTAATGGGTAGGACAGTGACCCTCCTCGTATTCATGCTCAGCACCCCAAAAACCATCCTTGCCTCTTCTGTAATGTGGGTCTTTGGTCCTTTATATACATCATCGAGGTCAACTAGTAGGCCAAGACTTCTTGAAGAATCAAAAAAAACTTAGCAGGATGACTGAAACTCACAAGGGGGCTAAAAACCCTTCGTCCAGTGTGCACTAGCTGCTGCAGACCTTCACCGACCAAAACAAATTAACAGCTTTCACTTCACTTCTAACTCCTAACAGTTCTCTGCTAGCTGTGACCTTCGAATTCCCCAAAAAGCTCTTGGTCTGGTTTCCTTTGCAACTGCTTTGAAACGCCAGCCCATATGTTCTGCACATGCTGTACACTCTGCTAGGGTCCATGCATACCTGCTTCCATCCCTTTATCATCAGAGTTGAACTCCATTCCTCAACAAAGACATGAGGAGATAAGGCACTCTGACAAGCAACCTGAAAACAATTTAGGAATTCCACAAATGCAAGGTTGGTACAAGTCCAGGTGTTAAGATGCACATAGCAAACAAATCTACAGCTTCAATTTCAGGATTCTAATTTGTTTGTAACCTTGTGTGCTTGACATATAGATCTAAACTTCAACATAAACAGCAAAATAACCTACCCAGGGAACCAGCTATTGGTTGTCTGCGGTTGTCCAGCTAGAATGAGCCCATGTGCACGGGCAAGTGTTAGAGTCTCATGGACATAACCATGGGCATTGACATATGCAGTGATGGGCCCATCAGAAGACATCACCAGCATGTCACTCCGCCTTGCAATTATAGACTGTAAATGACAGATACCACAACACCGTGGTTATAAGGTGATTCAACCATAATCAGAATAGCAGTCAATAGTTGCACAAATGTACTCAGGTAATATGATAATGCATCAAGGAAACTGTCTGTCATGGCATGAACATTCAGATGCAGAAAACACAGGCAGAGATGTGCCAAGGTGTGCATACAAAGCAGCACTTGCAGCGCAACTGATCCATGGTCTCCAGAAGCTCAATTTCTCGACGCAGTCGATGTACAGTGCCATCAACCTCAAGGAGTTCCTGGCGGGTAGCATCCTGGAGTGGCATATTGCTAGCAATATGGTAGGACAAAAGGTTGGGGCTTCGGACCATAGCTTCCATCCTTGGGAGGTCAGCCATTTGCCTTAGCATGTCTGTCCACAAGATACAGGCAGTCAAACACCAGGCTTCCAGTTCTCCATTTGGTTCAATATGTGGCTCAAGTGGATACAAGGTTCCAGAAAGGAAACACAGACCAGCCTGCACTCACACAGTAAAGAACAAAAAAGGCTTCATGATTCCAGCACTTACCAGCAGCTCGTCGTGCCAGCTCATAGGCATCAAACTGAGAGTACACCCAATGTGGCCAGGCAGTGCGCTGTGCTCTCCACCGCCACTTGGATGCATCAACAGCCCATGCCTTATAAACTCCACCCCAACCCCCCTGCACTGGTCTTTTAAGGCGACTTCCATTACCATAGTCTACTGCTAGTGGTGTTCCCTGGTCCTGACTATCCATGTCTTCACTCTCTAGGTTCTCAACACTCCCTAAGCCTTCTCCAGCCACAAGGCCTTCTCCATCATGACCAGGGGTCTCTGGACCTTGGTGGTGTACTCTTTGTATTTGCCCCAGCCAATGCAGTATCCCTTCTTCATCATTGTTCTCCTCTCCACCCATTTCTCTCTGAATAACACGTAGAAGATCATTACTTGCAGCTGCAAATTGAGTCAACCTACAGAACAGTCACAACACAAAGCAAAGCAGACCTACTTGTAAGGGTTTGAGAGATTTGCCATTTTTTTATATAGAAAAGAATACTGAGCATCTTATATCTGTACCATAAATAACACACTACTCCACCTTCCATGCACTACCTGCAAGAAATACCTTCAACATCTACAGTTGGAGAACATGACAATGTGCAGAATGAGACACTCTTGCCTTTCAGACATGTGTTCAAGAAGCATATCTTACCATCACCTGATGTTCATCTCATTGACCGAAAGATTGTGTGAAACTACAAAACAAACCTCCTCCCTAGATTTTGGAAGTCCTAAATGTGTGAGGTACACACAATTGCTGGGCAGATAGTACTGCTCACCTACGTAAAACTCTCTCCTCTTCAGTGCCTGAGTCTGAATCTGCAACTTCAAGCTCAACTGTCTCATCATCACTCAGTTCATAGGCCAGAGGTGATGTCACCACTGCTTGTGGAACTTTACCACTCTGAAATGCAGGTACAGAAGCTAGCAACCCAAATGCATCTCGTGGTATATGTAGTGGAGTCTCCTCATCAATAATCAGAACTTGAGCAATCAGCTGCACGTCACACATATAACACAGGTGAAGTCAATCTCTAGTGTTTCTCCATAAGATCATGACCCTGCATGAGAACTGTAAAGCAGCATCCTCCCATAACTAAACCTCTTATCCTTGCTCATCCCCACTCATGTATATATGCTGCCCTGCATGGATTGTACATTAAAGTTGTGAGGAACATAGAGAATACTAAGTAGTACCACTCCATCAGCCTCTGTCTGTGCATTGCAGACTCGAAAGCGCTGTCGGCCCTTTGCAACCATATTCATTGAGCCATCAGTGAGCTGGCGCAATTGTCTAATCTGCCCAATTAAGCCCGACCACACATAACAACATCACAGCTCATACATGAAGGGGCCCCACAGTGTTTCTCTTTCCAGTACATTGAGGGAACCACTTCAACCCAAATCTAGCAAAATGCAGCTATAGATTAGATACAAATGGACATGTAGAGGACAAGCACTGAGAGTGGTAATTCAAACTGAACCACTTCATAGCTGTTTAACAGGAACTCTTCATTGTATAATTCCAAGAGGGCGATACCTCTGCAGTGGTCCCCACAGATGCAACATGGACTTGCCCATCTTGTGGCCTGGCTCGCACATGTATCTGCAATAACACCCCTGAATACATGTAAGGCACACACCTATGCCAAGCAGGTGAACAGCTTACTAGCCAATTGCAGATGGATTAAAACTAACTACATTGCTACTTTCTCAGATCTGCAACTAAATCAGCACAAACACTAAAACAAACTTGCATAACAAACTCCTTAAACAACTTTTGCCCACTATTTTCATCATCTGTGGCTAACAGAAAGCACATATCAAATAGTTTAGATTTTGACAAAGGTAAACAAAATTCACATCATAATTTCTACTAGATGAGACAAAGGCTCAAGTCCTAAATATAGCAAGACTGCTGAACTTCCGTTAACAAAGAGAGGTAATGGAGGCTTAGCTATGATTCTCATACTGCTCCCACTCTCACCTCTCTTGATCCAAGGCTTAGGGTGATACAATTTGAAGACGTACCACACCAAGCATATTAGGTGCTTCCACACTATGCCTTGCACGATCCACGGCGGCCAAGAATCGTGGTTGAAGCACACGAAGTGGAAGTGTGTCCCCTGGAAAGAGAACTATCCCTGCAAAAGCCAAACTTGATCATCAGGTACCTTATAATACAACATGCTCCCTATCAAGCTACAACAAAGCATGTATAGAATAGCAGTTCATAACTCCTTTAACATGGATGTGAAGCTCACCCTCCAGGTAAAACATTGCTAGTGTCAGTACTGCACCTGCATCAGCAAAAGAGCGACTACTTGTGACATCATCCACCTCTGCACAGGTTTAAGCAAGCATCAGAACCCTCACAATCAGGTGATATCCACACACTGGGATATGGCCAAGCACCCATCAGGCAAATCATGGACCTGTACAAGTGCACATCGATCTGATACAGCTGTCAGACAATGAGACTCAGATGAACTTCCCAGTCATCGGTTTAGGGCTTAGTTGTGCAAGTACATAATTGTTTTCATGTGACCTCATTTCTCTGATAGAAAAAAATTACTTCTGAGGGATCATGGGAACAGGAGGTGAGAGATGAAGAAATCTGCTCAAGAAAGAGGACATGCTAGATTCCCAAAAAGTAAACCCTGCAAAAGAGAAACCTAGCACTCATAATTGGACCCATTTAGTACCATTGTTTTGACCAGAACAGACCTCCAAGATAAGTATGCATGGAAGCAAGATTGGTGTCAAATGTGAAGCCACCATGAGCACCTCCACCTCCATCACCACGGCCTGCCATACTGACCATGCACTGGGTCCCAACTTCTTAGTAACCAGTATTTTATTCTTGGACCTCAACACTCTTCCAAGGACACTGTCAGCAATGCTACAAGATCTTTCAGTGCAACTTCTACTTTGCAGCATGCATTTTGAACTGGACACATTCCAAAACTGGCAAACAACAAATGGAGTGGTCTCAACTCTCAACACCAACTCGTGTCCACTTCTCTCTCTATTGACAGATTGTTGGCATTCAGATGCAAAGAGATTCTTCACCCATAAGTTCAGCACTGCAGGTGACCTTGTTGTATGCACACAGTAAGAATAGAGAGAGAGGCATAGGAACATTCTCATCATCCCTTGATGGTCTGAAAGGAAGGGGGGAGAATGAGCACACAGGCTTCAGTAAAAGTGAGCCCTAAAAACTGCATAATTGGACAGCAAGCCTAGAATCCTCAGAGCAAGTCTTCTGATTCATTTTATCCTATAGCAGATCAGTTGTGCTCTTGAAGAGTCTAGATATCTTGCCCCTGCTAACATATCACCCAGGTGTGTAGTAAGGAACCTGACATCCAAATCTACATCTCAGGAGGATGAAGCAGTGGCAACCAGTCTATGACAAATGTATAAACCCAACCCCACCTCCAAAGAGAAGATCTTTAAGAAGTTAGTGCTGTGAAGTTCTACAAGGAGAGCAGCAGTTTTATGATGAGCCCAGATGCACAAATGAAAGCAAAAGTAGAAGTTATTTTCTCAAGATGCTACTGATCATCGACCAGACAAGCTGACAAGAACATGTTGCTTGCAGCAGGCATAGAAGTGCAATGGTGCAAAACACAAGAACAAGGGATTGATGTAAACACCTGGAATCATCGTCACTCAGAATGCTGGTCGAATCATAGTCAATATCCTCCACCTCCAATTGCTCCATATCAGGCTCCCGGAAATGTTGCATTTGTATCTGCTCAAAGCCGGCTCGCTCATCCTCGTCAGACGGCGGAGGTAATCCCGATCCAGTATTCGGCTCCACTATGTCCTCCTCCACACCACCATTCCTCAAACCTCCGTCAATCCCACCCTCCATGCTTATTGAGCGCACACACACACCCAAGCCAAGGGCGGGGTGGGTGGGTCTCAACGCCTTGGGTCAGTCCCCTCCACCGTCAGTCACCTACGGTTGCATCCGTGACTTCGCTAGACCCTGCCCCCATCTCATGCACAATCTTCTTCGCAAGTTTGATGCATAAGGAACACGTCCTTCACAAACCGCCTTCCACGTTCTTGCTCCCTCCCTTTGCGTTCCACACATGAAGAGGACAAAATTCTTCCCCAATGCAGCCTCTACCTTCCACCACAAGACCTCAGTCTTGAGTCACGACCTCGTATCTGAAACCACGAGAGAGAATCACCCACACCCAAGCAAGAAGAAAGAACCCAAAAAACTCCGCGACCTAACATCCTTCCATCTCCCTCCTTCCTAAAATCTTGCATACCCGGAATCCACCACCCCCATCTCTACCAGAATTTCAGTGCCCATCAATCTGTACACACTGTAGCATCATGCATTCTCAGCCCGCGAAGAAAGACACCCATCCGCGAGCGAGGAATCCACCCTACTGCTTGGAATCCACCCATCACGAGGACCCGGGATACTCACGAACACAACTCATCGAGGAAGAAAAACCAAGAGCGACCAAACAAAAAGAAAAAAACAGCATCCCAAAAACTGGGTCTAAATTTGTTGAAGAAGAAGAAGAAGAAGAAGGATCATCACCATCCAGGAGACGAGGAGATTACC
>Ga0209611_10008620_pt1 | contig 15835 bp, 9 predicted proteins | sample S1TSphgellanicum_3_FD_187693 | JGI IMG/M metagenome (GOLD analysis project Ga0209611, IMG submission 187693) | Host-associated microbial communities from peat moss isolated from Minnesota, USA - S1T2_Fc - Sphagnum magellanicum MG (SPAdes) (version 2) | ecosystem: Host-associated > Plants > Peat...
CCCTCTCGTTTGCTATATAGACCTATAATTCATGGTAAATGAATGCATCATTTGATACACAAATAGACTTTCTGCTTTTGAATGAGAATGAATTACAATACACCTTAAATATACAAAGTTTGTAATCAAGGTGCAAAGGGAAGGAAAATGTACCCAAAAAAAAAAACACCTTACAAAAATGTATGGGAATCCAAAAATGCTAGTGAAATAGGAGTAAAAAAATTTTAAATCACATCAAACTTTACCCCTCATATCAAAAATAAACAATGAAACCCACAAAAGCCCACACCAACACACCAAAATAATTAATTAATTTTTTTTTTAATTTTTTAAACTCCATGTGCTATCAACATATGATGACCACCATGAATGTTTTAAAAAAGGAATTTGAATACCCATGACAACAAAACAAAATAGAATATAGACACAAGTAAATAAAATTTTAAAAGGTTGTACAAAGTTTAATTCCTAAAAGTGGGAATAAATGATGACCAACCCCAAAGGCCATTACTAACACACAAAAAAACAAAAATGGCTCATGAGGAGCCAAACTCCCTATGACAAAAGTGCAATCACAAAATAATCACCCATTGCACCCACCTCAATCAAAATGACATGATGACATTGGATTGGTTGTTCAAAGAGATTTTTTTTTTTAAATCATGATTTATAAGTTGATAAAAAAAAAATAATGAGCTAAAATTTGTTTATTAAACTGTTATGTAAATGTATGAATTATGAATATCATTCATGATCATGTCATTTTTGAGGCATTTAAAAAATTAAAATGTGATTTTTTATATTTTATATTCATTAAAAATCCATTTCAAAGTTATCCAAATATTTCCATAATATATAAGAAACGTTTAATTATAAATACACCAAAAACTTTCAACATTAACTTGATTTTATCATTTTAAAATGTGAAAAATTAAGTAGTGTTTACACTTTCCGTGCGTCGTTGACTCACCCTTTCAAATTTTATTTCTTAATCAATTAATCAATTTTCATAATAAAAAATAATTAAAGGACGTGCCTAGTGCCCAAGTAACAAGGTGTGAACAAAGCTATAGGCTATTTCAAACTTACTAATCCACCTTATGGCTGTGTAATGACTTCTTTTGAATGAAATTTCACCAAATTTGACCCCAAAATCTAAAATTGTTAATCTTAACTTGATGTGGAGAAAAAGTTGGATTATGCAACCTTAAAGCTATTTCTCCAAAGGTAACTATGGCCATTCATCATTCATCTAGTTTTGCAAATATGAATACCCACTTTAACATCAATAGGAAATTTGAATAGAAGATGAATTTGATCTTTTAAAATACTCCATAATGTATAATTGTGATTCCAACTATCTTTATAGATTAATTAATATTTGACCTTAGGTAAAACCAACAAATATTTTGCAATTGCCATAAATGAAAATGAACAATAATCAAAATTATTGAAAGCCATTGCAATTGGGGCAAGCAATCATTAACTAACAAACAATGATAATAGAAGTAGAAAGTTGGTACAACTCATAGCCCACATTGAAACTAATCATGTGTTGTTCAAATCTTGTATCATATCACATGCACAACATGAACATGAATTGTTCATGTCAATGAGAGGTGTGGGATTATGGATGAATTAAATCAACTTTTCAATCCACATGAATGAAATTGGTGGTCATTACCATGTAGGATTATTTTTCTAGGATGCATAATATTGATTTATTTGTGATTTCAAATTGATGCAACATTTTATCCATTTCATTGTTCAAAATGAAGAGAATCAAGGATGGATTGGTTGAAAAAAATCATGAATTATGTTAACTACCTCTTGTTAAAAAGGAAGGGCATTAACGTTGATATGAAACAATATGGGTAAAGAAAAAGACATTTCTCCAAGTAAACACTTGAAACTATTATGTGAAGTTATATATGTTCAACACCTTATATAAATAGTTGAGATAATAGCTATCACTGGTTGATGGGTGCAAACACAATAAAACAAATCAACACATACCAACTTTAAGTGATCCTTATGACAATCCTTAAGGTTGGTAATTTGGTATTAGTAGATCGAGATTATTTACAATAGTTAAAACAAGGGGTGTGTCACATTGTGGCCTTGCCATTTACATTATAAAGTATCTTCAGGCAGAAAAATAATTATGGAAACTCAAATATTTGACCATGCAAAAATATAATCTTCAAAAATCCTCTAAAAGAAACCAAAATCCTTCAAGATATTACAATTCTATAAATAATCTAAAGTTTCAACACAAGCCAAAATATCATCTTTCCAAAATCCTCGTATAAAAATAGACCTATTACTTAGGGGCCAAAATCACTTAAGCTACTGTACTCTATAATGAATCTAAACACAATATCCTTGCGTTGGTAGGCAAGGCCAACAAAGCATTGGATATTTATTTTTTAATTAATAAACTTACATATTCATTATATTCATTTCAAGTTAGTCCAAATGTTATAATTATATATTAAAATGTTGCAATATAAATACAATGTCACATATTGATTTTGTTATTAAGTTTTGGTGAGGTAGCATATGGTCCGTGCACATCTAAATATTCAATTCTTCTCATGTTGCTAGGCAAAATGTATGCCTCATTTTTTAAAAATTTAAGGTTCTTTAACCAAAAGTTAAAAGCACAAAAAACTAGATGAAGGTAGATCAACCCTTTCTATATGGCTTGATTGTCACCTACAATTTTTGGTAATGACTTGCCTTCCTTTTACACCTTTAGATGTAGCCTTTATTTTGACAACATGTTTCCTTCAAATACCATCAAGCAACCATAGAAGGTCAATTTGTCTTTTTGAAATGGTGCCCTTAAGGAGTGCTTATAGTGTTGGTAAAACAAATCAATTGTTTCAATTTTAATTCGAAGTAACCCATGCAAAACCTACAACAAGGTTCATAATCAACCTGGAACCATAACCACTTGAGCACCAACATTTACAATTGGAAAATCAAACCCCAATTATAATATGTTCTTAAAGTGGAACTAGAACCATAATCCAATTCAAGAATGGGATGGAATTTGGAATTTGATCATTCTTAACCCAAAAAAAAAGGGTTTTGGGTTTATTCCAAGGTTTAAGGTTTATCGTTTTTTTTTTTTTTTTGTGGGTGTTTTTCTTTCAGTGTTCTTGTTCTTCATGTTGTTTTTATATAGATTTGTGACCACTAAAAGGCTTCTGATTTTTATTGTTTAAGGTGATGAGTGAGTGAACATACTCCATTGGTTACAATTTATTAATGTACCATCTTGTGAGCAACTTTAATTGCATGGAGCTACCGGTTCAAATTTTGTTTGGCAACACAATGTTCTAGTTGTATATGGTGACAACTTACAAGCATCCTAGGTGCATTATTTTACTTCTTGCACATGGGAGATCCTTCTAGTGTGTTCAATTGGTGGTTATGTGATTTTTAAGATTTATGGGAAGGATGGTTAATGTCTTGTGGTTCCAAGGAGGAAAGTGAGTATTGATAGTAGGAGGTTCTATAATTTGCTGATGAAATAAATAAATAAAATTTTGTGAATGTGAAGGGTAACATGCAAAAGTTATGTTAGGGAGAAAGTTTTTTCATGTTGTTTCTAATTGGGTGGTAGCAGATCATACAATTGGACTTACTAATAAAAAAAATGTCATGGGGTTTTGAACAAATAGATTTCTAGCAATGTGATTATAACTTACTAGGGTTTGGAACAAATAGATCTCTAGCAATGTGATTATAACTTACTATAATGAACATGAGGGTGGAGGCAGAGTTTACACATGTGTGGGTAATTTTTTTTTAATGTTTTTTTTTAGTGTTTGTGGTGGTGAGATTGGGTTGACAGTTTATAAATCACATTCCATGTGTTCACAATGTGTCCAAGTTTTGTTAATTTTTTGAAATGTTTTTGTGAATGTAGGTGCCTTAAAATAAGGTTAGGTTGAGCCCACAAGTTCAATGTCCTTGTTTAGGGATAGGGTTTGGTTGCCCCATATTTAAGACTAAGGTTTATTATGGAGGTGACACATGATTTTGTAATTGAAAATATGACCAATAAGAAGTGCCAATGGGGTTACCAAGCAAAAGGTGTAGTTTAGACCACCCACATCATCATCTAAAATGGATTCTTCAATTTTTGATAATGATACAAATTTGATCCAATCCATCACATCATTGTTGTGGGACATGGAGAAGGGTCAAAACACGTAACTAAGAGCCAAAAAGGTCATTAGATGTTAGACATAATCAGTCGAAATCAAACATTTATTTTTTTATTACCATTTAAATCCATCGTAATCATGGCAAATTAGTCTTTTTCCCCTCATATGAATGTCAAGGAACTTATAATTAAAAATCCTTTGATCCAATTTTAAATTTTAGTTTTAAGTTAAGATGTTTGAAAATGTACACCTACTACGTCAGATGGAATCAATTTTGCAAAAGGACTCATATAATAAAAGAATTTTCATTGAAAAATATATGGATGATAAAAACATATTAGCCACATTCAAAAAACATTCATACTTTTTAAAATGTGGAATTTTAAAACTTAAAAATTCAAAGAATGTTTCAAAATTGTTTCAGAATTTCAAAGCTTCAAAAGTTTTTTACCACATATAAATGGGTTATAATGTACATGATATATGAAAAAAAAGGTTATATCTTAGAATATAATAAAACTAAAAAAATGTGAAATTTAATTTTTGGCGATGACTAAAATTTTGATCATTTTTCAAGATGAAACATTGAATCTGTAAGGAATCTACACACTTTTCACATGTATTCAATAATGAATAACAAAAAAAAAGTGATGCATTGCGGAACATTTAAATATTTTTTACAAGTTACAAAAAAATTCGTTCAAAAATTCATTTTCATGTAAATTTTGTTTTTGGGAAAAAATACTTGCAATCCTTTTCCAAAGTAATCCTTTTAGCTCCTGATTACAAGTTTTGACCTAGGACATTTGTGAAACACCAAAAGGTCATGTTGGTATTTGAGAATTATTGGCACCATCAAACTATATGATTTCATATATGAATTTGATAGTTGTTGTGATATGTAATAAATGCACAATCCCCAAATATTCACACCTTTCATGGCATGAAAAATTTTGTTCCAACATTTAAAAGGGTTGCATATGGATGATTACCATGAGTTTATGTGTGCCCATGAGGTTGAGATCAAGGAATGGTGACTATATTGGTTGCCCAATTGTGTTTCCATTGCTAGAAGGACTAACCCCATGTGATATGTTGATAACTCCCAAAAGCAATTTGGTTAATTCCCAATAATCCAATAAGGTTTTTTTCACCTCATTAAACATGTAAGGTTGCTTTAAAATTGGATTATTGTCCTCCATAATCCATCAATTGAACCTAATTCTAAAAGATTGTATGAAGCACCTACATGAGGTGTTTGAGAGGTTTAGCAAACATGACCTTAAGCTTCATCTAAACAAGTGTTGATTCTTCCACACTTAGGTGGATAACCTAAGGCATGTCATTTATCTAGGTGGGTTAGGGGTTCAAAAGGCCAAGGTTGAATCCATTTCATAGGTTCCCCAATCATCAAATGTTAGTCGGTTATGAACATTTTTGGGCTTCTGTAACTATTATTGGCATTTTTCAAATTAAGGATTTAAGAACGTCGCCAAACCTTTTATTCAATTCATAAGGATCAACCTAGAATACATCTCAAATGAAACATAAAAGTAAACATTTTAAAAATTGAAAACATGACTCACTTTTGTGACCATTTTATAATGACCCATTTGGGGGCAACATTTTTGATTGCATAAGGTTAACAATGGTATGTAATTACCCAACTTGACAATGATGGCCAAAAGTTTATGGTGGCTTATGTTAGTTTGTTCAACAACAAGACAAAAGCAAAATATAGTTTGTATGAGGGGGAATGTTTTACTATTGTTTGGATTGTTTTATCATTTTGATGTTATTTTTATGGTAGTTCCGTTCACACTAATTACAAAACGCCAGCCACTTAAGGTTTTGATGGAATCAAATTGTCTCACAAGAAAGTTTATTAGGTGGGCCCTTATCATCCAAGAATATAACTTTAACATAATTCATTAGGTTGGTAGGGTTAATTAGGATGCTGATAGATTAAATCAAAACCCAAATTCCAATGAGGAGGATACCATAAAGGTTCATTGGCATGTTGACATTAATTTGGAGGTTATAACAAAATAACATGCCTTTATATACCTATGTACCTTTTGGGGGTGTTCTGGGGATGGACTTATATTAATATGGGTAACATGGAATTTCAACATGTGGACATTGAACTGGAGGGTGATGGTGCCTTAGACATGTATGAGGATGCATTTGTTATTACATATTTACAAACATGTGAAGTTCTAATTAAATTGACACCCAAGGAAAGTGACCAAGTTGTGCATAGGGTTAAGTGGTTCAAGTGGAAATGCAATTCCTTCTTACAAATGTTGATGGATGCATGAATGTGGGTTGTGCCTTGCCCAAAACAATGTGAAGGCGTTGTTAGAAAAATTGGGTCATTTTGGGGTTCAACAAACCTATAGTTTATTTTAGGCATAATATTGGTGGCAGGGGATGCAATTGTAGGTTCAATAGTTTGTTTATCAATGTGTGGTGCGTGATCAAGTGCAAGCGTCATGTAATGCGCCTACATTTCATCTACTACCATTCCTTGTCATGGGGTTTGATTATTGGTGGAGTTTGGATTTTGTCAACCCAACAAATTTGACAAATTACACAATATTAGTTATGTTGCACTTTAGCCACATAACTAAATTGTTGAACACATAAATACATTGTGTTATGTCACTTTCCATGGATGTGTTCATTGGCCCCAAGTTTTTATATTCGAGCTAGGTGATTTTACACTTGCAGTAAACAACACCAATTATGATGAATGTGACTACATGGGTGTTGTTTTACATGTGCAAAAGGTTCTACCATCTTAAATGTCTTTGTTGGAAGGTTGAGATGGTTAAACATGGAAGGACCATGTGCATAATTGGAATCAATTCAGTCATTTTCCCAATGCGAATGGCTGAATTGATTCATCTTTAGTAATGATCCTTATCAACCTACGATGTATGTTGTGTGGGCAATCTTTAAAGGCCACCACTATGTTGACTTGTGATCAATATTCTTGAAGGTGGCATATGGGATGTCTTGTGCCACCATCTTAAAGGTATTGGTCAAAAAATGGTTTTGTCCTAGACACACCAAATATATATATATATATGTTCTTATGATTGTGTAGTAAGATTATCCTAAGTTTTTCCTTCATGATGATTCACACTTGGCTAAATATTTGGGGGGATTATAACTAGGTGATTAACAATGGGCTAACATTTGGATTTGATCGACTAGTCCTCTCACCTTAGAATAGGTGTTTATTGATTGTGGATTTCACAACAAGTGTTTCCTACATTATTATTCGGTTCTAGTGAACCTTAACCCCAAATAAGATGGTGTTTTAAATATGATGTGCCAATCAAGGTGTTTTTATGTTATTTTGTTTGGTGTGTGGACAATGATAGGTGTAGGTGTTGATTTGGTAGCACACAACAACTATTAGGAATGTTAGTTTAATTATTAAGTTGAATCGTAATTAGGATAATGATAAGTTGGGTTAGTGTTGTCAATTGTGTTTTAATTTGGAGCTAATTCATGTGTGAATGAGGTTTAAACTATTTAATGTTTGCATATATAATCCCGAGTTGTGGTTTAATCTCAAATCACCAAAATTCTAAAACACATTGTGTTTTTTGTTTTACAATTTTTATGTGTTATGTCACTTTTCTTTTGCCCTTGGTTTTGTGTGTTGTGATTTTTCGTTTAATGTTTTGAGTTTGGATTCCTATTTGTTGTAGGTGAATCTTATTTTTGTTTAGGAATGATGCTTAGTTTGGGTGTTTTAATATTATTTTGTGTTGTGCATGGACAACGATAGGTTTAGGTGCCAATACGATAGTGAACGACAAGTTATTAGTCTATAACCAATTTTTTATTGACAAATTGAAAATTATGTTATTCACCACAAGCATTTAAACACAACACACCTTGCAAAAATTACCATTGTGACTCTAAAAGGGAACCATCTTAGGTTGCATTTACTTGGAGAAACCCCATTTAAGCCATTAAAGGATGACCTAGACTTGAATAATATGTGCACAAAATTATAGTTAAATGTTAGGTGAATCCCCTCAATAGGATTATGATTTTAAATGTCTTGTAGAGGCTAAGGTGAAGTATGGAACTATTACCTTGCAACACTCTAGGGTGACAATAGAATGTTCCATACACAATATTGAAGATCATGGTGCCAAAAGTTATCCAAAATATGGCAATGTTTAGCCTAAGTATTGGAAGTGTGACAAAGTTCATAAGATAGAAGAATGTGGTATCAAATGTACCCAATGTGGTGCATACGGACATACTAAAAATCATTCTTATTTAAAACCAACAATAAAAGAAATAAACTCTACTTCAACAACCAACTATTTAAAACTACAATGGCCTTAATGTCACATCTTTGGAGTTGGCAAGGTACTTAGTAAAAGACTGCCCACTATTAGAGAAAAGGTTTTGGTAGACAAGGTTGCATAGTTTGAATAACATCCTTGAAAGATTGTTGAAAGAATCGAAGGCTTAAATAATCCAAATTTTTATCACATTTCATGAAGGACGATGTTTATTATAATACTTAGGGAATCAAAGTTTTTTCATTACAAAAAAGAAACCATGTCTTTTTTGCAAGTACTATTGTGACTAGACTAATTGTATAGTCAAGGTTAATCATGTCCATTTTGACTAAAACGACCAATTATATCTGTTTTGACTACAATCAAAAGGTAGGTGTGTTTGTTATGACTAACTAAAATTAAGTATATAATCAAATCAAACAGAATGTTATACATGTGGTAAATTTATCACTTATGTGAATTCCAAACCTTAACTAGCATGATAGAAATAAGTCATTCATACAAATGACTATAATATTATGTTGTGATGTCACATATGTAGCTAGGTACCCACATGAGGTGGTACCAACCTACCTATCTTTATATTACCTACACCTATGTTGCTATGTAAGTATTTATATATGTAGGTACCTACTTATTCAAGGCACTTACCAAATATATAAGTAGGGATGTAGGTTGGTTGGTACCTATCCACTTGGTCCTACCAAATCAAATTTTAATTACACTATGTAGGTACTTAAATACCTATTTATTTGGCACCAATGAATCAAATTTTAATTTCATAATAATTATCACATTATTATGCAATTCAAAATAGACACATGTGTGTTCATATTTTTTGCATTGAGCATATTTGTGACCACACAAATTGGTGGTTGGATGGTTAAGGCCTTGGAATGTGGGTAACAAGGTGAAGGTTCAAACTTCACTTTGGACATCTTATGATCATGACTAAAAAAAATATCATGATGACATGGTAATAAAAAATAAAAAATAAAAACTTGTGAAAGGTTGGGTAAGCAAGCCATGTGGTCAAATTGTTGGTTTCCACATATACTAATTAATATTGACAAATTAATTATAACTAATTATATTTTTAAATATTTTAAAAAGTTAGTAGTGCCATGTTAGTTAGCATACAATTCATTTAAGTCATGTGGGACAAATATTCAATATTCATATTAATTTTAAAAAAAATCTTAATAGACACAACATGTGGCATTATACATGTGATCTAACACAATAGTCACTTCAATCAAGTTGGACATGCTAGTGTGTCAGTTAGATTTCAATAAATTGTTGTTTGAAACCATTTATCCATTTTGATTGAAGCAAAATTTGTCCATTGTCTATTGTGACTAAAAATTCCATTATAAAAGCTAGCATAAAGATATGTTTTGTTGTAATGCACAAAGGTTTGGTGAAAGTTGCATATAGATGCAAGAATAAGCTAAAATCGAACAAAGGTGAATGTTGTCCACGTAGCCATGAAGATGGAACCTAAGGTGAACCTCATTGTTTAGGAAATGATAAAAGATTGTTATTATTTTCTTTCATGTTGGTGTTCTTCACATTGGTAAGTTCATTTTCATGGAAGCCTTACTGCAAGAAGATGAAGATGTCATTACTAAGCAAGTGGGCTTTTGGAATTCGAAAATGATAATATGAAATTTAGATACATGTTTATTATTGGGATTAGTTTTTTTCTAGTTTTGATTTTGTTTAGTTTAAGTTGTCATTTTCATTACTAATTTTTTTTTGTCATAGATGTTGAAATGATGTCTAGAGTTTTCTTATTAGAACAATGGTTATCATTTTATGATATGCACAATAGATGTATGAAACTAGTTGAATAATTGCTAGATTTATGGGGATATTGGAATGATGATGTTTAGGAAAATGTCAGTTTTCTTGTTTCTTATGTCACATTGTGTTGAGTTGAAAGGTAGTTATGTGTGTGTCGGGGATGTTGGGAATGCTAAGGCTTTGGGTTTTTGCAATTGCCATGGTATTGGAAGGTGTTGAGAGTAGAATTCAAGGGTGGCATAATAAACAAGTGAATGAAATCAAATGGCATGACAAAACTAACGTTCTAATCCATTAAGTACCAATTACCAATATAGTTTAGAAATAGTTTGTATTTGTTTGTTCATGTCAAAATGTTGTAATAAATTGACTTTGTGTGTAATGGTTATGGATGCAGTATTTTTGGTGTTTTGTGAATCATTTGCAAGCTACTTTTAGATTTATTTGTACTCAATTTTTTTAAATAAAAATTGCCATGAATTTGGAACATATGTAGATTAATTCAAATTAGTTGGAACCTAATTACTACCTGGGAACAAGCCAAACATAAACCATAAAAAATATATATTAAAATTATTTATTTATTATTGAAATAAATTTTTTAATAAAAAAACTTGGATCTAAACTGGTCTAACATTTTTGAACTTGGATTTGAACTAGGTCCCAATTTTTTTTAAGGAATATTTTTTTTTCCAAAACCAAGTTTGGAGGGGGGATATTGTGAAAATGCAACATTAATTCCTTCTTTTGACATAAATTCCCTTTCTTCATTAAAATTTTTGCCTAATTTTGCCTTATTTTTGGGGAGCACATTGTGTCACAAAGGTTCTGTCTACTTACTACCCTTTAAATCGTCCTCTGTAAATGCAGTCATTTTTGTAGGGTTTAGGGTTTAGAAGACCATCTTACCATATGCAAATATACAGGTCTAAAGTCCAAACCCATTTTCATGATACCTATTTGAAGGCTATACTTCATCCAAAGTACAATCTGTATGCCATTTTTGTGCTGCCCATGGACCGGCTCTTTATAACCCCATTCGAGCAGGTACCTCCTCAAAGGAAGAGGTTTCTTATCTCTGTTGAATAACTATGATTAGGTTACACCGAGTTGTGAAACCTTACCACATGGGCTGATTATCAATACATCTCAAACGAGTTTTGAAAACTTGTATACCATAGTAGCTTGGCAACTTTGACACATGTTTGTCGAATAATTAAATAATTAATTATGAAAATTTCATTTTGACAAATAGAATATAATCTTCATGATTCAATAATTTTCCTTCATAAAATTTTTTTTCCTTTGATTTTTTTCTTTTTTTTGGGGGCAAAAATTTCAACATTCTGAAAATAATATAATTAGTGTTGAAGCTGCCAAAGGTACTATTGGTATGAATTTTATGTTTGGAGGAATGGGAGTTAACCCTACTACAGGAGTGGCCTTTCCTGAGACAAAATACTTTATGATGTCACAGTGTATTTTGCTTGATTTTGTAGTTTCAAAAAAAAAATTGACTCAAAAAAATTAAAATTTCAAATTAGATAGATTGACAAAATTGCATGTACTACTAGATTCATTTGCACATTGTGTGTCCTTTGATGCTCCATTGTTAATAATCCACAACGTCTTGGCCACATGACAATTGCATTGTGTTCTTTTGTGCATTGAAAAAGCTTACTCTAAAAAGCTTACTCTACTACATACACCACACCACCACTAAGCTACTACTTATTATTACATCAGGGAGATATAGACAATTGATGTAAATAGGTAGGGTGTTCTTATGAAGGGCTATTAGTCCAGGCCAAAAACAGTGACAACCAATATTAGGAATATAATTTCCATGCAACCAATGAAAAGTCACGTCATGGAGTGAAGGGGCCTCCCCATTTGGCCATCCTACAACAAAATGGGGACATTTTATGGAGTTGTTTAAAAAAAATTGTGTGTGGCTGTGGCCATCACTAAAGGTGAGTTCACACTTGGTGTTAGAGATGCTAGTGAATTGAGTCCCTTAACATCATGTTAATCATTTAGGTTTTAAACCCTAGATAGTAGTGGGGGCTATCTTATGCCTATTGTTTAAGAAAAGGGATCTTGTTAAGGATATTAATATAAGCACAATATCCTTTGTACTCCTTACTAGTAGGTGTAAGATCCCTCCTTCTTGGGAGGGATATTCATGGATATAAAAGAAATGCACTCATCTGAAATACACTAGGAAATAAGTTATGTATGAGTGTATTTCGAGCATTTAGAGATAACTTAATTCCTAGTGTATTTGGAGGAACCTTATATCCCTTAATATCCATCCTATAAATGAACATGGATTTAACACCTACTATCTAGGAATGAAAATGACTTACACTTGTAATTAGGTGTAAGATCCAATTACCCACTCCTATGATATTCTAATCTAACATTTTTAGGGTTACGAAAACACTTGCCTCATACTTTACAATGGGTAAGGGCAAGGTGGTGGGGGTGGGGGGCATTAAAAGCTCAATTGTCGCAACCCCACTTTGAGGGAAGTGTGAGGTCGCCACTCACACTCTTGAAAATGAGACTTGGGAGTCTTCCGAGACTCACGAAAATTCAGAGCGCAAATGTAGGGGTCAAAACACCTTGTATTGAGGTGTTCTTTATATCGTTAGACGTCTTGAAGTGTAGATGTCCAAAATGGCTTCACATGAGCCATTTGGACATCTCTAGCATAAGTTATGGTTGAAAGAAAAGCCGGGAGTCAAACTGGTAGTTTGACTGTCGACCACTAAAAGTCGGGAATCGACCTGATTCCAGTGCGTGCAGGTCAAGTGTGACAAACCGTTGGAAAGTTCTCAAGGAGAGCTACAACTTTGGTTCAGACCTCGTCCCGATCCGAGCTTGGGGCGAGAAGTTATGAACGCCCAAAATCTCGGGAGTCCAAACCGGGATAGTTTTGGGACTTCACTTTGGGAGTCCTGGGAAAAATAACCATTTGGATGCAAGTGCGGCGGAGAGCTGTAGAGAATAGTATATGGGGGAAGGTGGTGGCTTCCCCCGAGTTTGGGCCGTGGTGAATCAAGTGAGTTTGAGGTCGCCCGTGGCTTGTCCCAACACTGAAAGTGTGTAGAATGAGTTCTAACCAACTTGTTGGTTGGATTTGGATGCAGGACCGAATAACTAAGTAAGCTTGTCCCTCTTCCTAGTCTAATCCCGGAGCTTTCAACATGCCCCTCTCACCCCCTTTAGTGTTGGAAGCTAGGAGCGTGTCCCGAGTCCTCCATACTTCCGCAACTTGAGTGACTTAGCCCCAACTTGGGACTAACTAGGGACTTGGGAGCGCGTCATTAGTCCTAGGCTTGTCATTTTGGGAAGTTACCCACACGGGGCTTAATTTTAGACTAAAAAAGTTTTACTTAAAATAGGGTTAAGAATTCTAAAATGTTTCAACTTAAGTAACCCATTAGGTAAAAAGTAGGTTCTATATGTAGGTAGATAGGTAAAAAAAAAGGTGACTGTTAAATAAATAGGTGTTAAAGGGTGAAATTATGACTTTTGATCATTATGGTTTCTTAGGAGATAAGATCGAGGGGGCAAGGTCAATGCTTTATTACTCACCATAAATAAACTACCCTCATTAGCTTACTTTACTATAACTACTCAAATAGTAAGTAAAAAATCATACAAATAGTAAAGGAGGAAGGTAAAGGTCTGTTGTTTAAATATAGACCTACCCTATTATAAGTAGTTTAATCCAAGGAGGCAATGGAAGAAAGTAGAGAAGGAAAACATGAAAAAGAATAAAATATGATAACTTAACTACTTTCCAAGGTTTCACAATACCTTCAACTCCCCCTGATGTTGCTTTATTGGGGTATGCAAACTTTATACATCCACTATTCCATCTCCATGCCTATAGGCCCTGAAGTGGCTTTGCTTACCGCTTGTAGTTGTTCAAAAGACTTCTTCCATTGCTATTTACCATCTATAATTGTTTTATTCTCTCATAGCTAGTGCTTACTACATGTAGTAGAACCTTTCAACCTACAAGTGGCTACCTACTAGTTTTCTCATTTTGATTTCTACCCTTGATATGGGTTGCTACCTTCATGTGACAACCAACTACTTACCTTTCCAGAGGCTATTAAATGGTATGCCTATTGCTCTCTCTATTCTAAAAACAATGTAGATTACCATTTCAAGGGAATAGACTTAATTGTACATTCTCCAACTGACCTACCTTTCACACTTATTAGTAGAATAAAAGACACAACATAAGAGATTCAAGTCCTTCAACCATCTTCCATTAAATCACACACATTGTACATACACATTCTTCCATTTTTCACACATTTTACAAAAGTATCAAATGCCATAGAAATCCCCTAACACTTTATTTAATCCTCCTTCTCCACAAACCACACAAAGCCCACATTAACCCCTAAAAAATAAGGCCCTTATCTTAATTCCTTATTAGAAATCTCTTAAATGATTGGGTGGATTACCCTCCAACCATTTACTAACTCGAGTTACTTAATCCCACTAGCTTCACCCCTTGAATAAGGGATGATAAGTCTACCATTAGTATTAGTTATTAAGAGGCCTATATAACTAACTAGTCTATAGATTTTTACATGTTAACAATAAGCATGGTTTATAGTATATACATAGGTAAGGGCTATTTTTACTACCTACCTACTAACAACCCACACCAAGTTTGTGGGTTGTTTATTAGTATGTAGTAAAAGAAACAATTGAACTAACCACCATGGTAATTGGTTAAGGAACTATAACCCAATAGAAAATTGTTGTGTGATTAGTTCCCATTAATCCTTCGTGGTGTGCTAGTGGATGTTGTTGGTTTCATTATGGTAGCTAGCCACCCATTGCCCATTATGTAATGGTCAATCCAATGATGATACCCAAGGATCCCTAGACATTGCTTTGCAAATCACAAGTAGCCAAATGAATAATTGTATAATGTTATGGGCAAAAACATTGCTAACAAATCCAAAGAAGGTGATGGAGTTTTAACTATTTATGTGACTATAATTTATAAACAACTAACCTTGTTTTTTTGGACATATTGTACTAGTACCATGGCAAGTTCAATATGGAAGTGTCGAATAATAATTTTATTTTGAAATTTCCATTATGAAAAATAAAATATTCTAAAAATATGCTAAAAGACTTTTTATTTTCCTTCACAATTTTTTTTAATTCCTAAAAATGTTGACATTTTCTGAAATTAATATAATTAGTGTCAAAGTTGCCAAATTTCCTTCCAGAATGTGACTTATAACGACCATAGAGGCTAGACTCCATCCTATTGTTTCAAGGCCATACAACCAATTTTGGTGTCTTATTTTTCAAGTAGGGTTTAGGGTTTTTAAACCCTACTTCTTTTAGACTTTTTCCAAGTTGGGACAAATTGGTCCATTTGCCAATTCTATGTTTAGGTTTTCCAATTCCACTTGTGATGGGTATTGATAGTGGGGAACATTGTAATTAAGGGCATCCACAATG
>Ga0209611_10008621_pt1 | contig 15832 bp, 14 predicted proteins | sample S1TSphgellanicum_3_FD_187693 | JGI IMG/M metagenome (GOLD analysis project Ga0209611, IMG submission 187693) | Host-associated microbial communities from peat moss isolated from Minnesota, USA - S1T2_Fc - Sphagnum magellanicum MG (SPAdes) (version 2) | ecosystem: Host-associated > Plants > Peat...
TTTTTTTTTTTTTTTTTTTGGGGCTCCCTCTTCATGTGCAAAATCACAATTTCTATTTTAAAAAGCATTTCAAAATCCTGTTCAAGATTGCAAACCTTCACAGGAAACAAAGGATCAAAGACCCACCGTCAACGGCCATGTACCGAAAATCCAAAATTGAATATGAAACTGAGAATACAACAAATTTACAAGAGTAACATCCACAGTGGTTATGATATATTTTGTTGAAAATAGTCTCTGGTTGAAAATTTCAAAATTGAATATGAAACTGAGAATACAGCAAATTTACAAGTATAACATCCACATTGGCGTTGTTGTTGTTGTTGTTGTTGTCCAAAAAAAATAAAAAACAATTTTTTCTTTTATGTATATAAGATTTGGCCAATCCCAAAGCGAGAAGAAGGAAAAAAGGAAACAGATTGGGCACCAAATTTAGCCATAATTAGGAGAAAACTTGAAGGACAGGAAAACAAACCTTTCACACATCTTATAATAGTAGTGTGGGGAGGTTTAGGCACACTAGGCTTGTTAAAACTAGAAATTTCAATATTGCCCCCTGAGTGCTGGGAGATATTTCTCAATATTGCCCCCAGTGCTGGGAGATAGGCTTGTTGAGACGAGAAATTTCAATATTGCCAGTAGTGCTGGGAGACAGGCTTGTTGAGACGAGAGCTTTCAAGGAGTACAGTTGCTGCTGGTGAGTATTCTTATTTTGTTTTTATGATTCCAAGCTCGCACTCAAATCCTGAACAGATCAGAAACCGAGAATTCGAAACCTTGTTGTTTTTTATCTTGTTGTTGTTGTTCTTCTTATTGCAGGCAGGAGAATCTTGTGGAGGCCTCCACAGCGCTGGAGGTCAGGAAACGTAGGAACCATGGTACTTGAGCTTCTACTTATGCTTCTTCTTTTCTTGAAATTGCGGGGGCTGTGAAAATAGCCTCTTCCGTATTATTCCAGGAGTCGCGGGTGATCCCTGTCTGGGTATTAATTATTCTGGGCCTAATCCCTGTGTTGCTGCTGGTGCTATTGTTACTGCATGGTGCACTTTAGTTTCTAGCATTTTCCATCAGAGGAATACAAATGTTTGGATTTGGCTGGAATACACATTTTGACACTGATCTTTCGTCTAACTCCTGCGATGCTGCATAATCTTGTTGGTTTTGTTTTGTTGAAGGCTTTCACAACTGTAGATCACTGTCCTCCACCAGCCTTCAAGCTCATCATCGTCGGTGATCCAGGCACAACAGGTCCATGTGGCTTGACGTTTGTTGGGCGCCGGTTTTCTCTACCACTAAGATCTTCTCAGATTACATAATTTCCGTCTTTGAAGCTGTTCGTGTATAAACCTTCAATAAAAATGTAGAGGAAAATCTGTAAACCTTCAAGGCTCCCTGGAGGTATTGGATATAGTTTTAAGAATGGATGTTTCTCTTGATCTTGTTGCAGGTGGGTTTCTGAAAAGTCATTTGAGTGCCTGTTCGAGTGCTGAATTCAATAAGAATTTATGTCATGGTAAGTATCAAAACCCAATTTATGTTTCATTTCAAATCGTAGACAAATATCTATGGGCAATCTATGAGCTCACCTTTGTATACTGCCAAAACAATCTAGAAATTATGGCTTTGCTGAATAGTACCTTTTTTGCTTCAAAAAAATGTGGATTTGCATGGTTTGTGTTGAAGCATTGCTCCATTACCTTCTCTCCATTTTCCTTTGATGGAACAACATCTTGTAGGTAGATGATAATTAGGAGCAATTGGTTTTGTTGCAGAGGTTTCTCATATATTGTTTTTCACATTATTACATTGCAGGCACTCCTGGTGTGGAAGTTCATACTCTTCACTTCTTTAACAACTCAGGCTACATCCAGTTTGACTGCTGGGACACAAACCCAGGCCAAGAGAATCCCGGAGGTCTTCGGGATGGATACTTGTAAGTTTTGTTTTCTTTCCTCCCAACAGCTTTATATAGGTACTCAATGTGATGCATGTTTTGAATGCTGTTTGAAAGTCCCTGCACATGTGCATATAATCATTAGCTGTCATTCAAACCACGTCCATAATTCTGTCTTGTGCTATGGTTTTCTCTTTTCTTTGCTGATTGGTTTCTCCTCATTTCTGTGCTTATGTAATGCTGATGCTTGCTGGATTCATGATCTGGATCCAACTTACTTTCTAACTCTTTTTCATTGGTTTTATCTCAATCCAGAATTGTGCCATCATCATGCTTGATCTGACTGTAGAATCGCCCTTCAAGTATTTTTCCAGACGTTATCATGACCTCCTCAAGTTAGTAGTTCTGGCTCCAAACTCTTGTTGTAAGTATGTACAAAATTGTTGATTAAAATCATCCTCCTCCTCCTCTTGGGTATGCTGATCTAAGCACGCTTTTTTGGGCATGTCATTGTGCTTACATGTGTAGGGTATGTGGGGACATCCCAGTAGTGGTGTGTGGAATCAACAACATGGATATGAAGAACAGGGAGGTGAAGTCCAAACAGGTCACTGTCTCTGTTAAAATTGGAAAGAGGGTCAAACAAATCGCATTGAAGACAGAGAGGAAGGTGCAGTACTATGAGATTTCGGCTGAGAGCAACTACAACTTTGAGAAGCCTTTCCTGTATCTTGCGAGGGAGCTTGTTGGGTACATTCTCAGTCAATTTGAGCATCACCTGTCAACCTTGATACATAATTTGACATGTTTGCTTATTGCTCTTATTAGGATTGCATCCATGATTTTGTGGATCATTGCAAAGGAGAAAGTATAATTTGGTGACATCTTTCCTTTCTTCTTTTTCTCCATTTTGTGCAAGAGTTATTGTTGTAAAATGCTAGCTCTTTCTGACTCATAGAACCACGATTTTTTTGCAAAATGTAGGGATGCGAACCTGCACTTTGAGAAGTCTCCTGCCCTAGCAGAAGTCCAAGTTGATATTGCTACCACCCGAGAACAGTTAAGATCTTTTCACTCGATATCTCCTAATACTTGCGTAAAATTATGTATTCTCTCACTCTGTATTTTGAGCCTGATGTGGATTCATTTGCCAATTTTGGAATCTGATTGTGGGCACCTTGTTGCATATACCCAACTTAATGCCAGTCATGAGAGGCAGAAATTGGAGTGAGATTTTGAACAAGCTCTACCTGATGAGGAGGATGATGATGAGGCATTTGTAAGTTAAACTCTACAAAATTATAGCAAAATTGGAGGCTGACTTTCTAGCTTATCCCTATATTATTGACATTTGGCACTTAGATGTGACCATGTCCTTTCCTTCACAGGGAACACACTAGAGATTTCCGTCAAGACAAACGCAGCACCAGAACCTTGAGTTTGGTGATACACAGGGTGAGATTAAAAAAAAACCTGCAAAAAAGTACATTAGCATTCAAGGGGGGTGAAACTCAGAAAACCATCAATTTTGGTAGTAAACTGAGTTTCATCATGTCTTTCCTTTTTCCTGAGCACCTCCACTGATGCTACATATATTTTCATTACTCTTACCTGTACAACTACTATAATTAGTCTCAAACCTTGTGCATTAGATGCTGAGTTTCAGCATTTCGTCCTGAGTTGCAGCATTTCATACTGAGAATTAATAAAATGTCCTTATTTTGAGGATACCACTGAAAGAGCATACAGGGGGTGAAAGCAGGCTCAAAGACAGGGTGAAGACAGGGTGACTTTACAGATAACTCTATTAGGTGTAGGATTTGGGCACAAACGTTTGGCTAGCACGATGGGCATAGATGTCCCAAGGAAGTCCCATAGAAGTGCTTGCATCCAGGAAAGAAGTTTGAAGTTTTAAGTTTTAACCTGCCATAAAGGGCAGACTCATTACAGTGATGAGCTGCTTGTTTTTGTTAAATAGTCTCTTTGTTTTGGAACGAAGTTTGGCAGGTTCACATTAATTGGAACATCTGTGGAAAATACCCATGCTGTTAGGCAAGGCGATTAGCCTAGATTGAAAATGGCGAGAGCCACAGTTTTCATGTGGTCAATGCAAAGGATTGACACACTCTCAGAAGAGTCCAATACTTTTCATCTGGGTTTGGGAGAGGCTATTCCCACTGTGTTCCAATTGAGTTCCCAGCAAGTTTTAAGGGCATATTGCACTGACAGAAGCACATTGCTGTGAGTGCATAATACCCTAACACAAGTGTTGTTCCCTATACATTAAATTTTAACAGTACACTCACTCTCTTCCCCTATTTAGATTTTTGGCATACAATGAGCGTCTTTCCTTTTATATTTAGATTTTTGACACACTTGCAATACATGGAAAGCATTCAAGGAAGTGAGCTATAGCCATTATAGATATGCAAAACTCCACTTCCATCAAAATTCTCATTTCTCTGAAGGAGTTAGTTACTCTGAAGGAGATTATCAAAGCAAGAATGCACTGAGTTCCATATCATTTATAGTTCACAAAGTTTGATCATTTCGAGAACAATTTTATTGCATATATGCAATGTTCAAGTTCTTAAACACTGTAAAAACACAAACATTAGATCCTAAACACATATGGTTAGATCATATGCATGGGAACGTTGTGTACACAAAAACTCTTTCCATGAAAGTTTGAAAACTATATCAATAAATTTAACAGGATGAATTGAATAATCATAATAATATGCTTGTGCAAATGGTATTAGTTATCATTTGCTGTGCAGGTTGCAAATTTCATGCTAACATGTCACCTAGAAACATTACACATACTACCATGAAAAATAAGTCTTGTAACCATTGAAAATTGAAAACTTATTTATGTGACCTCAAAAAACCATACTATGAAAACCATACCCAAGAAAACTCCTACAAAGAAATTCCAAAAACTTACATTAACAATTTGACACAATGAATGGAAGAACCATAAGATTATGCTTGTGCAAATGGTACTATTCCCTCCTTTGACTCATGAGTTACAAATTTTATGACAACATGTCCCTATGAAAAATAGAATCTATAATCATGAAAAGCAACACCTTAAATAATAAAAGCGATACCTATAACAGTTAAAAATTGAAGACTTACACATGTGACCTCAAAAGAACGTATTATGAAAATTGTAACCATGAAAATTGCTACCATAAAAATTTGAAAACTTGCACCAAAAAATTTGACACCATGAATCCAAGAATCATAAGATTACGCTCGTGCAAATGGTACTATTTCCTTCTTTAACTCACAAGTTACAAATTTTGTGGTTACATGTCATTATGAAAAATGAAACTTATAACATGAAAAATGTCACCTATGACACAGAAAAGTGATACTTGTATCTGTAAAAACCTTAAAGCTTGCACATGTAACCTTGAAAAACCATGTAATGGAAGTTGTAACCATGAGAACTACTACCATGAAATTCTAAAACTTACACAACTAAATTTGACTCCATGAAATGTGCAAAAAGTATTCCATAAGCCATGCTCAGTATTTGAGCACACCTGGGCCAATCAAACCATCCAGCCTGTCATCAGTTGTTAGGTTTCGTTGTGCCTTTTGCCATCCAAAATTTGTTGTACAGTGTACTTGAGGAGTTGCTCAGTATTTGAGCATGCAAAAATATTTCTGGTATCCAAAATAAGTAAAAAAAAAGTAAATATTTTTGCATGCTTATTAGTTATTTACTTATTTTTTCCAGCCCCACCCCATAAAACCAAAACTGGGATTGTGATGAGGTGAGGAACTACTAATAACAACTCACTTGGACCAATCGGACGATGTGACCAATGAACATGAGGTGTTGTTAGGCTTTGTTAGGCAACTACTAGGCTTAACTATGATTGGCCAATGAACAGGAGGTGTCAGCTTTGGTACTTTATTGGCTGGATAAGATGGAAAAAGTAAGGAAAATAAAATAAAATAAAAAATCCGGTGGCAATTCCCCCAAAGAAGGGGGCTACATCATAAACAAATTATTTATTTTGCGTATCTTTTTTTCCCTCTTTTCTTTATTGGCTAAGACACTTGCTCAAAATCATTTCGCTTCCTTTGGTCAAAATCACGTCTTGGGTACGTCTTCCAGATAGAAAATGTTGTTCACTTTAGGATGTTACAAAGTTGTCTGTGCAACACTATGCTCCACTGCCATGCCACCTGCACCGTCTCCCAACAGTTCCAATTCTAACCCTGAGAACAACAGCCACAGTGAACTAGCACCCACCAGCGCACCATGAAGGATGGATGGTGAGTGGTCATGAAACAGTTTTCTGTTTGGTTCCAGTTCCATAGCTAAGCATGGTCATTAGCTCAGCTGGTATGTAGGTAGTAAAAACAACCCTTATCTACTTACTTAATAGTTACCTATTTTCCTACTTATCTGCCTATGTATGAGACCTATTTCTTACAGAATTTAGTTACCAAATCAAATATTAATAACTGAGTAATAACAGGCATCCAGTGCTGGTGCGTGTTAGTTCACTGTGGCCGATAAGAAGAACCAGCTCAGCTTAATTAGGACTGCCTTAGTTATGCCAAAGAGCCTGTTTGGAAAGGAGGACAAGAAGAACAAGCTCTGCTTAATTAGGACCGCCTTAGTTATGCCAAAGAGCCTGTTTGGAAAGGAGGACAAGAAGAACAAGCTCTGCTTAATTAGGACTGCCTTAGTTATGCCAAAGAGCCTGTTTGGAAAGGAGGAAAGAACAAGAACCTAAAGACTTATTCTTCTTGTTCAGGCTCGAATTGTAATAATGTAATAATTGGGCAGCTTCAGCACTAATGTGTTGAATAATTAATATAATTTTAAGTTTCTGATTTTGTAATTGAATTTTTGATTTTAAAAATTTTGAGATATAAGAATAAATATAACAAATCATTAAATGTTTTAATTGTTGAATTCTGGCATTATAACAAATGGTGTTCCTGTATGTCAAATGATTTCATTGAATTTTGAGTGAATTCATTAATTGTAATGAGATGAGACTAGTGAAAAAACAGTGAATTCATTAATCTAGTGAATGGAGTGAATCCGCTAGTCTAGTGAATCGAGTGAATCCACTAATCTACTGAATGGTAGTGAATGGAGTGAATCCACTAATCTACTGAATGGAGACGTGAATGAGGACTGGTCTACTGGATGGGGACTAGTAAACTGCATTCACATCTTGTAATAGGGTGAATAATGTATTAGTGTCCCGGAGAAGGATTTTTCCGCATATCTTATATATAAATTCACTATGTCCCTGACAGAACTCGGGTTTCAGGCCGACCGGGCCCGGCGCTAATCGGAGGGCGGAATTTCCTGTTCCCAGTCTGTGGGCAAAGCTATTGGAGGAAATTAGGTTACGACATTCTAGCGTGGAACGGAGACCTGGGATAGCCAACGTCAAGAACGGGGTGCTGGGCCGGGTCCGGTCCGGACTGTGTGTGACGGAGCTCGGCAACTTTTGCTCCAGAGAACACCCACTGAGGGAAGTTATCAGCAGTCACTTTTCGGAAAGTTTTTGGCATGGTTGTTGCTGATTTTGAGTACTGTAGCTGTGCAAGATTAAAGAGCATCTCTGGGGGGGGCACGGGCGGGGAAGGATCGGGCGGAGGGAGCTCGACAGGTGCATTATGCACCGGGTTCACACTAGTTGTAATAGGGTGAATAATGCACCAGGTTCACACTAGTTGTAATAGGGTGAATAATGTATTAGGTGTCCCGAAGAAGGAATCTTTTGGGGTGGGGTGGGGTGGGTTGGGGGTTAGTTAAGGTGGGTTTTTGGCCACTTTGGGTTTGTAGGCTGGCCTTGTTTGATCAGTTTTGGCATGTTCATAAGAAGGCTTGTTGAGACGAGAGCTTTCAAGCAGTGCAGTTGCTGCTGGTGAGTATTCTTAATTTTTTTTTATGATTTCAAGCTCGCACTCAAATCCTGAACAGATCAGGAACCGAGAATTTGAAACCTTGTTGTTTTTTATCTTATTGTTGTTCTTCTTCTTATTGCAGGAAGGAGAATCTTGTGGAGGCCTCCACAGCGCCACTGAAATGGTATGAAACTGCTACTTGAGCTTCTACTTATGCTTCTTCTTTTCTTGAAATTGCGGGGGCTGTGAAAGTAGTCTCTTCCGTATTATTCCAGGGATCGCGGGTGATCCCCGTCTGGGTATTAATTATTCCGGGCGTAATCCCTGTGTTGCTGCTAGTGCTATTGTTGCTGCATGGTACTTGAGCTTCTAGCATTTTCCATCAGAAGAATACAAATGTTTGGATTTGGCTGGAATACACATTTTGACACTGATCTTTCGTCTAACTCCTGCGATGCTGCATAATCTTGTTGGTTTTGTTTTTTTGAAGGCTTTCCCAACTGTATCTCTTCGCTCTCCACCCTTCAAGCTCATGATCGTCGGTGATCGAGGCACAACAGGTACATGTGGCTTCAGTTTGTTGGGCCACTAAGATCGTCTCAGTTTACATAATTTCTGCCTTCGAAGCTTCGTGAATAATTTCTGGCTTTGAAGCTGTTCGTGAATATACACCTTCACTAAAAATGTGGTATATCAGATGTAGAAGAAAATCTGTAAACCTTCAAGGCTCCCTGGAGGTATTGGATATAGTTTTAAGAATGGATGTTTCTCTTGATCTTGTTGCAGGTGGGTTTCTGAAAAGTCATTTGAGTGCCTGTTCGAGTGCTGAATTCAATAAGAATTTATCTCATGGTAAGTATCAAAACCCAATTTATGTTTCATTTCTATTTGTAGAGAAATATCTATGGGCAATCTATGAGCTCACCTTTGTATATTGCCAAAACAATCTAGAAATTATGGCTTTGCTGAATAGTACCTTTTTTGCTTCAAAAAATGTGGATTTGCATGGTTTGTGTAAGCATTGCTCCATTACCTTCTCCATTTTCCTTTGATGGAACAACATCTTGTAGGTAGATGATAATTAGGAGCAGTTGGTTTTGTTGCAGAGGTTTCTCATGTTTTGTTTTTCACATTATTACATTGCAGGCACTCCCAGTGTGGAAGTTCATACTCTTCACTTCTTTACCAACTCAGGCCACATCCAGTTTGACTGCTGGGACACAAACCCAGGCCAAGAGGGTCTTCGGGATGGATACTTGTAAGTTTTGTTTGTTTTTTCCCCCAACGGTTTTATATAGGTGCTCAATGTGATACATGTTTTGAATGATTTTTGAAAGCCCCTGCACATGTGCATATATTCATTAGCCGTCATTCAAACCACTTCCGCAATCCTGTCTTGTGCTATGGTTTTCTCTTTTCTTTGCTGATCAATTTCTCCTCATTTTTGTGCTTATGTAATGCTGATGCTTGCTGGATTTGTGATCTGGATCCAACTTACTTTCTAACTGATTTTCATTGGTTTTATCTCGATCCAGCATTGATGCGGATTGTGCCATGATCATCTTTGACCATAATGCAAGATTGACCTACAAGTATCTTTCCACATGGCATCATGACCTCCTCAAGTTAGTAGTTCTGACTCCAAACTCTTGCTGTAAGTATGTACAAAATTGTTGATTAAAATCCTCCTCCTCCTCTTCTTGGGTATGCTGATCTAAGCACACTTTTTTTTGGCCACGTCCTTGTGCTTACATGTGTAGGGTATGTGGGCGCATCCCAGTAGTACTGTGTGGAATCAACAACATGGATATGAAGAACAGGGAGGTGAAGGCCAAACAAGTCACATTCCAGAGAGAGAGAGCCTTGCCATACTATGAGATTTCGGCTGAGAGCAACTACAACTTTGAGAAGCCTTTCCTCTATCTTGCAAGGAAGCTTGTTGGGTACATTCTCTTCACCTAGTCAATTTGAATATCGCTGTCACCCTTTGACACATAATTTGACCTGTTTGCTTATTGCTCTTATTATGATTGCATCCATGATTTTGAGGATCATTGCAAAGGAGAAAGTACAATTTGGTGACATCTTTCCTTTCTTCCTTTTCTCCATTTTGTGCAAGAGTTATTGTTGTAAAATGCTAGCTCTTTCTGACTCATAGAACCACGATTTTTTTGCAAAATGTAGGGATGCGAACTTGCACTTTGAGAAGTCTCCTGCCCTAGCAGAAGTCCAAGTTGATATTGCTACCACCCGAGAACAGTTAAGATCTTTTCACTCGATGTCTCCTAATACTTGCATAAAGTTCTGTATTCTCTCACTCTGTATGTTGAGCCTGATGTTGATTCATTTACCAATTTTGGAATCTGATTGTGGGCACCTTGCTGCATATACCCGACTTAATGCCCAGTCATGAGAGGCAGAAATTGGAGTGAGATTTTGAACAAGCTCTACCTGATGAGGAGGATGATGATGAGGCATTTGTAAGTTAAACTCTACAAAATTATGGCAAAATTGGAGGCTGACTTCTAGCTTAGCCCTATATTATTGACATTTGGCACTTAGATGTGACCATGTCCTTTCCTTCATAGGGAACACATTAGAGATTTCCGTCAAGACAAACGCAGGACCAGAGCGCTCCCGAGCGCCTCCACTGCTGCTACATATATTTTCATTGCTCTTATGTGTACAACTACTATAATTAGTCTCGAACCTTGTGCATTAGATGCTGAGTTTCAGCATTTGGTCCTGAGTTGCAGCATTTCATACCGAGATTTAATAAAATGTCCTTACTTTGAGGATACCACTGAAAGAGCATATAGGGGGTGAAAGCAGGCTCAAAGACAGGGTGAAGACAGGGTGACTTTACAGATAACTCTATAAGGTGTAGGATTTGGGCAAAAACGTTTGGCTTGCACGATGGGCATAGATGTCCCAAGGAAGTCCAATAGAACCCCATAAAAGTGCAGAGTGAGAGAATACAGAACTTTATGCAGGCATCCAGGAGAGAAGTTTTTTGTTTGAAGTTTTCACCTGGCCATAAAGAGCAGACTCATTAGTCGATGAGTTGCTTGTTTTTGGTAAATAATCGTCTCTTTGTTTTGGAACGAAGTTTGGCAGGTTGACATTAATAGGAACATCTGTTGAAATACATACCACTGCTCTTAGGCAAGTCTATTAGCCCAGATTGAAAATGGCGACAGCCAGAATTTTCATGTGGTCAATGCAAAAGACCGACATGCTCCCAGAAGAGCCCAATATTTTCCATCTGGGTTTGGAAGAGGCTATTCCCAATGGTTCCAATTGAGTTACCAAGGGGTTCCCATCAAGTTCTAAGGTCGTAGTGCCCTGACAGGGGCATAATGCTGTGAGAGCATAATGCCCTAACAGGAGCTCCTTCCCCTATACATTAAAACTTTGACATTACAAACAAGTCTCTTCCCCTAATTAGATTTTTACATACAGTGCATCTTCTCCTATACATATAGATTTTTGACTGTTGCAATGCATGGAAAGCATTCAAGGCAGAGAGCTATAGCTAATTGTAGATATGCAAAGCTCCATCGCCATGAAAATTCTCATTTCTGTAAAGTAGTTGGTTATTACTCTGAAGGAGATTATCAAAGAAAGAATGCACCTAGTTTCATATCATTTATAGTTCACAAAGTTTGATCATTTCAAGAACAATTTTATTGCATACATTTACAATATTCAAGTTCTTGAACACTGTAAAAACACAAACATTAGATCCTAAACACAAATGTTTAGATCATATGAATGGGAACATTGTGTACACAAAACATGTACACAATGTTTTTTTCTGATTCAAGAAAACAACACAAATTTTCCCACAAATTTGTCTGCACTCTCTTGCCTTACTATATCCTGACATATCATCCACAAACTCAACACACCTAAAAAGGTTTGCCTTGCACTCTTCAATGAAACTATTCCTCACAAACTCATTGAGAAAGAACATGGTTTTTGTTCACTACAAGAAGCTCATTACTGACCTATGAACCATCCTCTTGCAGAAATCAAGCTTTCTCTGTTGTAGTGAACCATAATGAAATAAAAAACAGATGATAGAAGTTTTTCCATTAAAGAAAACTTTGAAAAACAAAGTTCTTTAATGAACTCTGAACTTCTTTCATGGCAATCCTACATTTGTTATTGACACAGCACCCACACATATTTATCCCACCATATTCAGTGGAGAAGTCCTGTTGGAATTTCCAATTTGTCACAATTGGACATTCAGCCAAAGGAAAGACTTGGATGAGCATTGCTCTGGTTTCCAAACCTGGTCACTGGATGGAGAGTTCAGGAATGACTAGTAAAGGTATTGGGGCCTATCTACAACTGAGACCCTAGAAATTGATGGTGAGGACTTTGGCGTCAAATTGAACACAAATGAACAGTGCAACACGGAAACTTACCAGAACTGAGAAAAACCCTGACTTCACACCCACCTGGCAAAGATATGGGCACACATGTCTAACTATGTGCTTCATCCACATTACTCATATGATGGTGACACATGCAGCCCAGAGTTGCAAGGACTCCCTCAACAAAACACTTGTCTTTTCTTCTTCCTACCAAGGCAGCTTTGCAAGACAAACAATTTTCCTTCCCAGTCTTTTTTTTGGATGGCAAAGAGACAGAAAACCACATTCCAATTGCTCGGCGCCCTCCAGTTCAATCAATACATCAATATCTCTGGATTTGCCTGATGGAGGCACAATACTCACAAGAACTATTGAACTGGGAACTACAAGGAGGATGCAAAGCTGAACAGAGGACATCCAACTAGTGTCCTGGAACAACAGACAACAACCTGCTTGAACACAAGCTGGTACATTTAGAGCAGGTGCGCACCCTCTGTCAGAGAACAGAAGACCTCCTCCACAATGAGTTAGAAGTGAAAAATGATGGAACAGACTTAATCCTCTAACCATAAATGCTAGGACAAGGCAGTTGCCTTGCAAATAGGGCACTGGTTTTTCTGCACAAGCCATTGCTGGATGCATGACACATGGTAACCATGCCCACAATCAATCTTTCCCAACTCATCACCCTCCACATACTCCTCCTGCAAACATAAGGCAACAAATTCACATGTTACTATTTGTCTGGTTAAAGCCTTTCTCCTCCAATGCCATAAATCCGCTAATAGATGAGAGGGAAAACATACTCATGTCAGGCAACCAACATGTAAGAGATGGAATATACATTCTGCAGAGAAAAAAATGACCATGCCTTTCAATAGGCTGTGGAGTAACAGGACAAATGGAAAAGCAATAACACTGGAGAATTGTAGCATAGAGAATTTGCAGGAAAATAAAACGGAAATATGACAACCAGAGAATGGTGATTAGACATCAGATTATTCATGAACAAATCAATTATGCCCACTAGCAACTCCAAAAATCCTCACACAGATTCAGAAATGTGTTTACCTGGCATATACTGCACTTAATGTCGCATTCCTCTGAGAAATGAGCAACCATTGCATCCAGGGAGGAATATTGACTTCTTTTCAGCTTTTGGGCTGCCACCTCTGCAGTCACTCCTGTGCTCACATTGCCTATTCTCTCCTCCAAAGCAAGCAGCTCCTGTGCTCACACATAGATGATCCAACAACTTTAGCCACAAATCCAACGAGCCATAGTGAATGAGAGTTCAACACAACCTGATCAGGGCTTCCAGAATCAATCAGATAATTGAGAAAAGATGTTCTCCACCCTGTGATCTTTAGGTTAGTGTCAAGGACAGCACAACATCAAGACTGATAATTGCACCACATCATCATCCAAAATCAGCCTGACAATTGAAGACCAGCAGCTGCACTAAAGTAGGTTGCCATACTATCCTGCAGTCAAAGCCTTCAGCAGTACATCAGATATCTGCCAGATAAACTGAAAACAGAGGGTTTCACAAGTAAAGCACCTCATAGGACATGTTGTCCACATCAAGACGCAGTTCACTGTGCTGGTCATGCAGCCCCATTCCTCCAAACAGCAAGGTGGCCTCCAGCATCAAAAGTTGCTACACCCATTAAAGCAACCCATCCTTTGTCAGAACTGACTACAGTTTCCAATTTCATGTGCCGGAAAACTATTTCTCTCCTTTCAGATAAAGGATGAACAAGCTTTGCAGCACGTTGTCAGCATCCAAAGTGCAATCCAAGAATGGACCACTTTTGTGACCAAAAGAGACATCCCGATGTACTTGACAGTAACATGGTGAACATGGTTAAGTCAAGCAGCATGCTTGACTAGTGAAGGCTGAAACTCAGAATCACTACCCCCAACAACATGGAGTACAACACTTTGCAACAGAAAGGTGAATGTACCTCATATGTCAGATCCTCATCTCTCTCCACACGCTCCAATGCCAACAGAATCTGCTTCACATCATTTTCAAGCAAAGAAAGCCTCAGTTCCAGCTAATACAGCAGAAATATTGTTCATGAGCCATCAAGAATGTTTCAGTCATAGAGGCTGCAAGCCCACTTAAGCCTCAACATCAGGCTAATTGCTTACATTAGCTTTACATCCAAGTTTCATATTTGCCAATACACAACCATCTTGAGCAATACTGTAATTCGAAAACTTATGACAATGATCAGAGGAAGGCACAATCGAGATGACCAACCTCAGCCAGCCCCTCAGCCGCAAGTCGGGGCTGATGTGCTCCGTCACCAGCAGACATGTGCAATCCCCGGAAAGGCATTCCAAGTAGACTTTCAGCCACTGATGAAAGACCTCTGTCACGCACACCAGATGCAGACGGCCTTGGCAACATTGACCGTTGCAAAAGAGTTGCTGCTGATGGAAGAGAGTCTATGGAAGGAGCAAGAACAGAAGGGTTGAAAGGAGGAGCATGAGCAAGACGAGAAGGTGCAGCTCCTGATGACGATGGGGAAAGTATTGACATATGTGTGGTGCTCCCCTGTAGTCTGCTCCGTGGTATTGGAGGGTGTGGTGGTGGCCTTAAAGGGCATGGGACTGCTGAATTAGCAGTAGTTTGCATCATTGGAACCACAGGGTTGGAGGGCAAGGGAGCAGTGAGAGACATGGACTGTAAGCTGTGGTAATTGATGGCCTGATTGCGTAATCTCCTTTCTGCTGCAACTGCTGCTCTGAGTTGACTTGCACTTGCTGCACGGTTTGACAAATTTCGAGTGTTGTTGTTACCCATGTACCTCAGAGTTGGTGGCTCTCCTAAACCACTTGAGCTGAGCATGCTCTCACTGCGTCGTAAAGATGCTGGGGGTCCACCTCTGCCACCAATGACAGAAGGACTACCATTGCACAAAGGAGGACTAGAACTGAGCATCTGATCAACAAGCAAGTTGGTGGTAGAGATAGAGTTATCAGCATCCATTGATGAGTCAGTGAGTGGTGTTCTGGAAGAGCCCCAGGTTTCAGGGCTCAGTCCTGGTACAGCTCTACGCACAGTCCGAGAAAAAGGGGGAGGAGGCTGTACTGCTCCTGCCTCCATTAAAACCACTCCAACTGGTCCTCCTCGAGTGAATCCATGAGGATTTCCTGATGTACTGCTACTGCTGACAGCATTCTTCCCAGCACGGCTATCCCTACGAGCTTCCAGTAACAACTCTGTTTCACTGCCAAAATGTGAAGTTCGGGGATCCTCAGTGCCAGTCGCAACCAAGGGTGCAAAACCTAGGCCCCTGCAGGTTGCCTCTGCTGAAGAGGATGTGGAGGCCCCAACATCAGAAGCAGATGTGCAACCTGCAATGCCTGCATTGCACCTACTCATGCTGCTACCTTCAACTGCCCCTCTACTGTAGCTTTCCCGAAACCGACCTCTGTGAAGAGAATCACTTTGAGAAGATGAACTACCTGCTGCCACTGGGGTGCAACTCTTTCTCTTGCAAGCAGAACTTCTGGAGGTACTACTTGCATTACCAGAACTACTCGCTCCATTTTCTGAAGTTTTCCCTGGTAGATTGCTCCTCAGTGAATGTCTTTCTGTTGAAATAGGGAATACATTGCTCCTGCAGGCTGCATGAGTGTCCAA
>Ga0209611_10008625_pt1 | contig 15829 bp, 9 predicted proteins | sample S1TSphgellanicum_3_FD_187693 | JGI IMG/M metagenome (GOLD analysis project Ga0209611, IMG submission 187693) | Host-associated microbial communities from peat moss isolated from Minnesota, USA - S1T2_Fc - Sphagnum magellanicum MG (SPAdes) (version 2) | ecosystem: Host-associated > Plants > Peat...
CCGCCCTGCCCGGTGCCGATGAACGGCCGCACCATCGCGAGCAGCTTGCCGTCGGCACGCTGGCGCGCATTCAGGAACTGAATCACATTGTCGTTGCTGCCGGCGAGGTTCGCGCCCGTGGCGTGGCTGTTCGAGCCATAGAAGAGCTCGAGCCCGGTGCCGTCCGGATTGGTCCGGTACAGGCTGATCTGATCGACGCCGTTGGTGGTCTCCCAGCGGGAAAACACGATCTGGCCGTTGTTCAGCACCGAGGGCGCGAAGTCATGGTCGGTGTTGAAGCTGATTTGATGGATCATGCTCCCGTCCGCGTTCATCACGTGCAGCAGAAAAATGGGCGTGTTGCCGTTGTTCGAGCCCGCCGGCTGGATTTGTGCCGGATACTGCTCGCGGCCCTCGTTCAACAGGATCGCCTGGGTGGCAGCCTGGCGCGTCGAGGCGAATACGATGCGTCCGTCCGGCAGATAGTGGGGGCCTATGTCATGACCGGCCGTGATGGCGTCGGTCGTGAGCTGGGTCACGGTCTTCGCCAGCGCGTCGTACTGGTAGATCTTCCAGTTCGGCTGCTTCGGATCGTCGTTCGCGAGCGTGGGATCGAGCGGCAGGCGCAGCGCGAACACGAGCTTGCTGCCGTCCGGCGAGACGTCGAGGTCGCGCACCGCGCCCTGCCCATGGGTGAGGCTCGACGTGACGTTGGTCTCGGCCCCGGCGGCATTCGCCTGATCGCGGATAAAGAGGTCGCTGCCCGTGATCGAGGTGATGAGGTCGCGCACGTCGATGTCGGTGGCCGGCACCGGCTGTTTGACGTAGGCCAGCGGGTAGTTCGTGGTCCCTGGAATCAGCGATTCGCCGCCCGCGACGCCGGGCGCATGGCCGCTGCTCGCGCTGCTGCAGGCCTGCAGCAGCAGCACGGGTATCAGCGCCGCGGCCCACAGGAGGCGGCGAAGACGCAATTCACGGTGAAAGACGGTTTTCATGGTGGATTCCTGCTGCGGGTTCGGCCGGCATCGACGCTCGGGAACGATCTGCAGCCCGTGATCGGACTCAATGATTGAACTTAACGGCCGTTATACCGGTATCTTTCGCAACCCGCGTCCGGCACTGTCGTGAAACCCCGATGTCGTTGGCACGAGACATTTCGAAGCGGGTAATTCGCTGAGTATAGTCCGCCGCAGGGTGAACTCTTTCTCTTCACCTGCGGCACATACGGAGAACGGGATGGTCGAGTCGAACTCAAGCATTGAGATGCGAATGCGTGCCGCGCCTCGCCGGGCTCACACGCTGAAACCGGCACTGATCGCGCTCGGGATGCTCGCGGCGCTCGGCCGTGCGTTCGCGGCGAACCCCACGCCCGACCAGGCGATGCGCATGTACAACCGCATCGCCGGCGTGCCCGCGCCGGCGAGCGTGCTCCAGCAGATGACGGCGACGGACCCGCTCGACGCGGCGCTGCTCGCGACCAACGATCCCGCGTTCTACGACAACACCATCCGCAATCTCGCCGCGCCTTGGACCAACCGCGATCAGAGCGTGTTCGTGCCGCTCAACGACTACATCGCGACCGTGGTCGGCATGGTCCGCGACAACGTGCCGTTCAACACGCTGCTGTCCGCCGACCTCGTGTACGTCGCGAATCCGAACCTGGGATTGCCCGCCTACTCGCCCGCGAACAACACTCTGTATCTGACCATGGACCAGAACGGGGTGGATCTGTCCACGGCCCTGGTCCCGAGCGCGCAATCGGCCGTGACCGGCGTGCCGGCCGCCGCCACAGCCGGCGTGCTGACCACGCGCGCCGCGGCCGCGGCCTTCTTCATCAACGGCACGAACCGGGCGATGTTCCGCTTCACGATGATGAATCACCTCTGCAACGACCTGCCCGCGATCATGGACACGACCCGGCCGCCCGATCGCATCCGCCAGGACGTGACCCGCAGCCCCGGCGGCGTGAGCTCACTGTTCTTGAACAATTGCATTGGCTGCCACAGCGGCATGGATCCGATGGCCCAGGCCTTCGCCTACTACAACTTCAACAACACGGACCCGACGACGGCCGCCACCACCGGCCAGATCCTCTACACGGCGGGCCAGGTCCAGCCCAAATATCACATCAACAACACCAATTTCCCGCAGGGCTTCTCGACCCTGGACGACAGCTGGAACAACCGCTGGCGCGCCGGCCCCAACATGGCCCTCGGCTGGTCGCCGAATCTGGCGGGCAGCGGCAGCGGCGCGAAGTCGCTCGGCCAGGAACTCGAGAACAGCGCCGCCTTCGCCAACTGCCAGGTGACGCGTGTGTTCACCGACGTCTGTTATCGAGCGCCCGAATCCCAGGCCGATCTGTCGCAGGTCTCGACCCTGATTGCCGACTTCCAGTCGCACAATTACTCGCTCCGGCAGGTGTTCGCGGAAGCCGCAGTCTACTGCATGGGGAACTCGCCATGAACTCCATGAAGTCCTCGAGCTCGTTGACCTCCATGAAGTCTTTGACCTCCATGAAGTCCTTGACCTCCATGAAGTCCTTGACCTCCATGAAGTCCCTGAACCCCTTGATCTCCTTGAAACTCATCGGCTTGGGGGTCCTCGCGTCCACCGCGACCCTGCTGTCCGGCTGCGGCGGCGGGGGGGCGGCGACGAGTGTGACGCCGACGGCGGCGCCGACGACGGCCACGGTCAATGCCTACACGGGTCCCGCTCCCGCCACAGCCGACGTGCAGGCCTTCGAGGTCAACTTCTGGAACAACGTGCGCGGGCAGAACCGCTGCGGCCAGTGCCACAATGCGACGACGCCGGCTCAGCTGCCGAACTTCGCGCGCAGCGACGACGTGAACCTCGCCTATGCGCAGGCCAACACGGTGGTGAATCTGTCGAACCCGTCGCAATCGACGGTCGTCGTGAAGGTCAGCGGCGGCCACAACTGCTGGCTCGCCGATCCGAATGCCTGCGGGCAGATCCTCACGACCTGGATCAGCAACTGGGCGAGCGCCTCGACCGGCGTCGCCTCGGCCACGGCCGTGCAGCTCACGGCGCCCCCCGTCGTCTCGGTCGGCCAGAGCTTGAACTTCCCGAACGACGGCGGGCAGGATTACGAACAGACCGTGTACAAGGTCACCGGCACCTACTGCCAGCGCTGCCACTCGCCGAACGCTTCGGCACCGCAGTCGCCGTATTTCGCGGCGCCGGTGAACCAGATCGCGACCGCATACCAGGCGGCGATCCCGAAGATCGACTTCACGGGATGCATCCCGGTCAATGCCCCGAACTATGCCACGACCTGCGGCACGAACTCGCGCTTCTATGAGCGGCTCGCCAATGAATCGCACAACTGCTGGAGCAACTGCGCCGACAATGCGAAAACGATGCTCGGGCAGATCCAGGCGTTCGCGCAACTGCTCACGCCGACGAACATCAATCCGTCGCTGGTGGTCAGCAAGGCCCTGACCCTGAAGCAGGGCACGGTCGCGAGCGGCCAGGGACGCTATGACGCCAACGCCATCGCCAAGTACGAGTTCCAGACCGGCTCCGGAACGACCGCGTACGACACGAGTGGCGTCGATCCCGCTGCGGACCTCACGATCACCGGCAACGTGACCTGGGCCGGTGGCTGGGGCATCACCGTGGGGCCGGGCGGCAAGGCCCAGGCCACGACTTCGGCGAGTTCCAAGATCTACACGCTGATCCAGGCGACCGGCGAGTTTTCAATCGAGGCCTGGGTGGCTCCCGCACTGGTAGCCGTCGACAAGTCGTACATGATCAGCTACTCGGGCGGCGACTCGACGCGCAACGTCACGCTCGGCCAGACCAACCAGAACTACGACTTCATGCTGCGCAGTTCGAATGCCACGGATTTGAACGGCGACCCGCAGCTCACGACGCCGACCGCAGCGATGCTGCTGCAGGCCTCCCTGCAGCACGTGGTGCTGACCTATGACCCGGTCAACGGCCGCCAGATCTACGTGAACGGCGTGAACACCGGCGTCATCGATCCGCAGAAGGGCGCAGCCCTGTCCAACTGGGACAGCACTTTCGCGCTCGTGCTCGGCAACGAAGTGTCGGGGGACCGCAACTGGCAGGGCCTCATCAAGTTCGCCGCAGTCCACAGCCGTGCGCTGACCGCGGCCCAGGTCCTGCAGAACTTCAACGCAGGCGTGGGCGAGCAATACTTCATGTTGTTCGACGTATCGCAGGTCACGGGTCTCAACCAAAGCTACGTGATGTTCACGGTGAGCCAGTACGACAGCTACAGCTATATGTTCTACAAGCCGACGTTCATCTCGCTCGACAAGACCGTGACGCCCAACAACCTCGCGATCGCGGGCATCCAGATCGGCTTGAACGGCACGATCCCGCAGGTGGGTCAGGCCTATCTGCCGCTCAACACCGCGGTCACGGCGGCCCAATACACGCCAGCCGGCGGCCAGGTGCTCTCCACCGTGGGCACGGTCGTCGCCCTGCAGAACGGGCCGGCCACGGACCAGTTCTTTCTGGCCTTCGACACGTTGGGCGGCCAGAGCTTCAGCCTGCCCGCGGCGACCTACGCGGCGGCGGCGGCGGTGCCCGCGCTCGGTCCGATCGCCGCCGACGTGGGCGTGCGCACCTTCGCGGCGGTGAACTCGACGTTCTCACGGCTCACGGGGGTGCCCACGACCAACGCCGCGGTGGCCGCGACCTACCAGTCGGTGCAGCAGCAGCTGCCAGACGTGCCCACCATCGAGGCGTTCTCCTCCGCCAACCAGATCGGCATCGCCCAGCTCGCGATCCAGTACTGCAACACCGTGATGACCACGCCGTCGCTGCAGGCCCAGATGTTCCCGGGCGTGACCTTCAACGCCTCCTTGTTCGCCTCGCAGAGCGGCGTCAACTCCGTCACAGGTCCGCTCGCCGCGCTCGTGGTCGGCAATGGCCAGTTCACGACGCAGCCGCCGGCCTCCGCGGTCAGCAGCGAGCTCGGCAACCTGATCGGCAATCTGTGCTCCGCCGGCAACCCCTGCAACTCCGCGGCGCGCGTCGCCGCGGTGACGAGTGCGGCCTGTGCGACGGCCCTCGGGTCCGCCGAAGTGTCGATCAACTGAGCGCCGCATCAGCGACGCCGCATCGAAGAGGTTTTCACCATGCGCAAGAAAGCGAAGAGTCCCGGGTTGCATGAGCCGCTGCGGCATGCGGATCATCCGCGCCCGACGACACGGCGGCAGTTCATCGCGCAGGGCTTCATGACCGGCGGGGCCACGGTACTCTTGCCCTCGATCTTCGGACTGCTCGCGAATCCGAAGACCGCCCAGGCACAGCTCGCGACGGACATTCAAAGCGCGGTCCAGGCGTGCAATATCTCCGCCGGCGCAGGCAAGATCCCGTTCATCTGTTTCGACCTTGCGGGCGGCGGCAACATCGCCGGCTCGAACGTGCTGGTCGGCCAGCAGGGCGGACAGCTCGACTTCCTCTCGGTGGCCGGCTACAACAAGCTCGGGTTGCCGGGCACGATGGTGCCGCACGCCAGCACTACCGGGAGCTTCATCGACGCGAGTTTCGGGCTGCGCTATCACTCGGACAGCGCGCACCTGCGCGGCATGAAGACGCGCACCGGCGCGGCAGCCATGGCCAACACCACGGGCACGATCATCCCGGCGCTGTCGCAGAACGACACCAGCGACAATCCGCACAATCCGATGTACGCCATCTGGCAGGCGGGCGCGCGCGGCGCGCTGCTCGATTTGATCGGCTCGGAAGCGTCGGTGTCGGGCGGCAATTCCATGGCCCCGCCTTCGATGGTCAACGTGGCGGCGCAGCCGACCAAGATCGCCGATTCGTCGGACTCGCAAGGCCTCGTCAATACCGGGCAGTTGAGCGCGCTGCTGCCGAATTCCGCCGACGTCACCAACGTGCTCGAATCCATGCAGCGCATCAGCGTCGCCAGGCTCGGCACCCTCAATGCGTATACGGATCCGACCGCGAACGCGAATGCGATCGCGGCGCAGAAATGCGCTTACACCAAGGCGGCATACCTCTTGAACCGCTACCCGAGCCCGTCCGCGATCGATCCGGATCTCGATACCGACATCGTCGGTTCGAGCGGCATCTTCTCGACGGCCGAGTATCAGTCGAACGCGGATTTTCGCAAGACCGCCGCGATCATGAAGCTCGTGGTCAACGGCGATGCGGCCGCCGGCACGATCGAGCTCGACGGTTTCGACTATCACACCGGTGACCGGGCGACGGGCGAGACGCGCGATTTCAACGCAGGCACCTGCATCGGTGCCGTGCTCGAGTATGCCGCGCGCAAGGGCAAGCCCGTGATGATCTACGTGTTCAGCGATGGCTCGCTCGCGAGCAACGGCATGATCGACGAGTCCGCCGCGGGCCGCGGCAAGGGCGTCTGGACCGCGGACAACCAGAACGTCGCGGCCACGTATTTTTTGATCTTCGACCCGAAGGCGAAACCCACACCGGCCCAGGCCAATCCGGAGATGAGCCTGCAGCTCGGCTACTTCAACCCGGACGGTTCGCAGAACACCACGGGCAGCCCGGCCGGCAACAACGTGTTCAATCTCGTGCAGATGGTCGTGCTCAACTACATGGCGCTGCACGGTCAGCAGGCGAATTTCCCGACGCTGTTCAACAACGGGATCGGCGGCAGCAATCCGAACAATACGCTCGGATCGAGCATGACGCAGTTGGATCCCTTGATCATGTACGCGCCGCTCGCGAGCCTCGTGAACGGGAAGGTCCCCGGTTGACCGCGGTGCCGTTCCGGCGTGGCTCATGCGCCACTGCGCGGGCGCCGCTCGTTTGCCACTGCGCGCGGGCGGACTGATGCGGCGGGTTTTGCGGCTTCGACCTCCCCGAGTGTGCGCCACGTCATGCAGCACCAACGCAGCCGGTCCGGCGCGTTGACACTGCGGCTTGCAGTGTGCGATTTTGCATAAGGTCTGATCAGGGCAAACCCGCCGAAAGGCGGGGGCGCAAAGCTTCCGGTCTACGGGTCGCGCCCAGGACAGCGGGGTTACCAGCGTGATGGATGAATCGCCGCGCCCGGGTGCCGGCTTGCGATTGTGCGGCATGCTCGCCCTCGTGGGTCTGCTGGCGGACGCTGCATTCCCCAAGCCGGCACCGTCGCTGATCGGCAAGGCTGCGCCGGATTTCGTCTTGAAGGGGCTCGATGGCAGGAATCTGCGCCTGTCGGAATATCGCGGCGAGGTGGTGCTCGTCAACTTTTGGGCCCGCTGGGACGGAGATTCGCGCGAGGAGTTGCCCGCGCTCGAGCGTCTGAACTCCACGTATGCCCGGGCCGGGCTCGTGGTGCTCGGCGTCTCGATCGACGAAGACAGGAGCCGCAGCAGCGAATTCGCCAAGACCCTGCGGGTGTCGTACCCGATCTTGTTCTCGACCAACGGCGCGGTTGCCCGCGATTATCTGATTCAGAAAATGCCCTTGACGATCCTCGTGGATCGAACCGGGGTGGTGCGTTATGCCTCGGTCGGGTATCAGCGCGGCAACGAGACCGCGTACCTCGAACAGGTCCGCGCACTGCTACGCGAGTAGCATTGCTGCGCGAATCAACCAATAGGTCCGTTATGCCCTTCATGAAAGCCGTGTCGATTCCATTGGCCGTGGCCGTGCTGGTGTGCGCTTGTTTGCCGCCATCCCGGGCGCAGGCCGCCGCGCCGGGCAGCAGAGCCGCCGTCGCGGCGCCCGCCGCAGACTCGGCCACGCCGCCGGCCGTGGCGGGGCCCCCGGGCGCCGCGTCCGCCGCCGCTGCCAGCCCCGCCGCTGCCGCGGGGTCGACTCCCGCCGGGGCCGCCCCGAGTCCCGTCGCGGGTGCGGAGCCGACTGCCGCCCCCCCCGGCGCAGGTGCTGGAGCGCTGCCGCCGGCCGATGCCGCCGCACCGGCCGACGCCAAGACGCTCGACCAGGAGGTCCAGGGCTTGAAGAAGGACGTGATCGAGCTCAACAAGGACCTCTTCGTGCTCGAAGAGGAGTTGCTGTTTCCCGCCAACACCCAGGTCGCGGTGTTCCTCTCCATGGATGTCGGCACGTTCTTCGCACTGGATTCGGTCACGATCAAAATCGACAACAAAGAGGTCGCCAACTATCTCTACACCGCGCGCGAGGCCGACGCATTGCTCAAGGGCGGCGTGCATCGCATCTACCTCGGCAACCAAAAGGTGGGCAAGCACGAGCTGGTCGCCTTTTTCACCGGCAAGGGCCCGGTGGAGCGCGACTACCGTCGCGGTGCCTCGATCACGTTCGAGAAGGGCGTGGGCGCGAAGTATCTGGAACTGAAGATCACGGACCGGGTCAGCAAACATCAGCCCGAGTTCACGGTCAAAGATTGGGAATAGGCGTGCGGCCATTGTCTGACATCCTCTCCCCGATGCTCGCCGCGGCGGCGTTGCTCGCCATGCCCTGGGCTCTCGTGCCCGCGGCCGACGTGAAGCCGGATCCCGACGGCCTGCCGCCGCACGAGATCCTGGACCTGCATTACGGCGACGTGCTGTTTTATTTTTATCAGGACGATTATTTCGCCGCGATCACGCGGCTGCTGGCCGCAAAGGAGCTCGGCCGCGTCCCGCACACCGAGGGTGAGTCGCAGCTGCTGCTCGGCGGGCTGTATCTGTCGCTCGGCGAACACCTCGAGGCCGGCCGGATCTTCGACGCCTTGCTGGCGGGCAACACGACCGAGACCGTGCGCAATCGCGCCTGGTATTTTCTCGGCAAGACCTGGTACGAGCGCGACTACCTGAACGAGGCCGAGCGCGCGCTCCGGCAGGTCACCGACAAGGTCGATCCGCGCATCAACGCGGAGCGTTACATGCTGCTCGCGCAGATCATGATGCGCGAGGGCCGGTATGACGATGCGATCGCCGTGCTGTCGGCCTGGCGCGGGGCGCCGAGCTGGACCGCCTACGCGCAGTTCAACCTGGGCGTCGCGCTGGTGCGCATGGACCGGCTCGACGCCGCAATTCCCTTCCTCGACTCGGTCGGGCGCCTGCGTTCCGATCGCGAGGAATTCCTCGCGCTCAAGGACAAGGCCAATCTCGCGCTCGGCTTCGCGCTGCTGCAGGCGAAGCGCGCCGCCGAGGCCAAGCCCATTCTCGAGCGCGTGCGGCTCAACGGCCCTTTTTCGAACAAGGCGCTGCTCGGCGCGGGCTGGGCCGATGCGAGCCTCGGCGATTTCAAGCGGGCACTGGTTCCCTGGACCCTGCTGCATAAGCGCAATCTGCTCGACTCCGCGGTCCAGGAATCGTATCTGACGGTGCCGTATGCGTTTGGCGAACTGCATGCCGACGGTCAGGCGGCGGACTCCTACACGAGTGCCATCGACTCCTTCGATGCGGAACTGAAGCGCATCGATGAATCGATCGGCGCGATCCGCGCGGGCAGCCTGCTCGAGCATTTGTTCGGGGACGACAAGAACGAGAACGTGAGCTGGGTGTTCGAGCTCAAGAATCTGCCCGATGCTCCCGAGTCGCGCTACCTCTATTTGCTGCTCGCGAGCAACGATTTCCAGCAGGGGCTCAAGAACTACCGGGAACTGCTCTACATGAGCCAAAACCTCGAGTCCTGGCGTGGGAGCCTCGCGGCCTTCGATGAGATCCTCGACACCAAGCGGGCCGCCTATGCGTCGCGCCTGCCCAAGACCGACGCGGTGCTGGCTGCCACGGACTTGGGCGCGCTGCGCCGCAAGCGGGTCGACTTCGATGCGCGTCTCGATGCGATCGAACGCTCGAACGACGTGGCCGCGCTCGGCACGCCGGAGGAGCAGGCCACCTGGGCGCGGCTCGAGCGCATCGAGGACTTCCTGGCCGCGCATCCCGACGATCCGGATCTCGCGGAGATGCGCGAGAAGCACCGCCTCATGAAGGGCGTGCTCTACTGGCGGCTCGCGGAGAACTTCAAGGCCCGGCTCTGGAACGAGCGTCGCTCGGTACGCGAACTGACGGCCGCGTTGCAGGAGACGCAGCAGCGCGTCGTGTCGGTCGCAGAGGCCAAGCAGTCCATGCCGGCGGACACCGCCGGGTACGTCGCTCGCGTGGAGTCCGTGCGGGAACGGATGGACGCGCTGCAGCGGCGACTCACCGCCGTGGGGGGCCAGGAGAATCGCTTCCTCGAGGCGCTCGCGATCGAAACGCTCGAGGATCAGAAGCGACGCATCGAGAACTACCAGCTCCAGGCCCGCTATGCGCTGGCCTCCATCTACGACCGGGCCGCGAACGGCAAGCCGAAGGCCACGCCGTGACCCGCGGCGTAGGGGTGCTGGGAGGCCTGCTCTTGGTGCTTGCGACCGCGCCGTCGTGGTCGGCCGCCGCAGCACCCCCGCCCACGATCAAGGACCTCGAGAACGGCCAGGTGCAGGTGAACAGCGATCCGCCCAAGAACGTCGATGCCGAAAGGACGATGGAAAGCTACAAACGCTTCCTCGATCTGAATGCCGGCGACGCGCAACTGCGCGCCGAGGCGCTGCGCCGGCTCGGTGACCTGCATCTCGAGTCGTCGGAATCGGCAAAGATAGAGCAGGAGCTCGCCGGCAACGAGGCGCTGCAGGCGACCGATGCGATCACGCTGTACACGGCGCTGCTCGAGACCTATCCCGATTTTGAGCGCAACGACTCGGTGCTCTACCAGCTGGCGCGCGCCCATGAGCAGAATGCCGAGCCCGGCGCGGCGCTCGCGACGCTCGACCGGCTCGTGACGAGCTATCCGCACAGCCGCTATCTCGACGAGGCGCAGTTCCGACGCGGTGAATTGCTGTTCTCCGCCAAGAAGTATCCGGCCGCCGAGAGCGCCTATGAGGCCGTGATCGCAATCGGTCCCCAATCCGCCTATTTCGATCAGAGTCTCTACAAGCAGGGCTGGTCGCTGTTCAAACAGGGCGAGAACGAACGCAGCCTCGATTCCTTCGCGCGGGTCCTCGACTCCGTGCTCATGACGCATGCCGAGCCACCCGCCCTGATCGACATCGACAAGTTGAGCCGGGCGAATCGCGAGCTCGTCGATGACACGTTTCGCGTCATGGCGATCACTTTCTCGTACCTCGACGGCCCGAAGACCCTCGACGAGTTCTTGCGGCGGACGGGGCCGCGGCCGTATGCGTATCTGCTGTATTCACGGCTCGGTGACCTCTATGCGGCGAAGGAGCGCTACACGGATGCGGCCGACAGCTACCGCGCCTTCGTGCTCAAGGATCGCGACAACGACAAGGCGCCGCTGCTGCAGATGCAGGTGCTCGACGCCTACGCGAAGGGCGGGTTTCCGCAGCTCGTGTTGCAAGGCAAACAGGAGTTCGTCGAGGACTACGGCTTTGGCACGCCGTACTGGCGGGGCCGCACGCCGCAGGGCGAGCCGACCGTGGTCGCCGAACTCAAGACCAACCTCAAGGACGTCGCGCAGTACTATCACGCCGAGGCGCAGCGCACGAAAAGCGTCGCGGATTACCAGGTCGCGGCACGCTGGTACCGCAGCTATCTCACGTCGTTCCCCGACGATCCGGATTCGGCGCTCACGAACTTCCTGCTGGCCGACACGCTGTACGAGAGCAAGCAGTATCTCGATGCGGCGAAGGAATATGAACGCACGGCCTATGATTACGGCGAGCACGCGAAGGCGGCCGAGGCCGGTTACGCCGCGGTCGTCGCCTATGGGAAGGAGGAGGAGGGCCTGACCGGGGATGCCAAGGAACAGGCGCATGCGCAGGGGCTCGATAGCTCGCTGAAGTTCGGCGATGCGTTCCCGGGTCATCCCGAAAGCGCACAAGTCTTGACGCGCGCGGCGACGGAACTGTACCGCGCGAAGGACTATGAACGGGCCACCCGCACGGCCGAGAAGCTGCTCGCGCGCGAGCCGCCCGTGGATCCGGAAAAGCAGCGCATCGCCTGGACGGTCATCGCCAACTCGGACTTCGAACAGGGCGCCTACGACAAGGCGGAGACCGCCTATTCGAACGCGCAGGCGCTGATGCTGCCCAACGATCCGGAACGGCCGGCGATCGTCGAGCGGCTCGCCGCCTCGATCTACAAGCAGGGTGAGGCCAAGAACCAGTCCGGCGACAGCCCGGGCGCCGTCGGTGACTTCCTGCGCGTGGCGCAGCTCGCGCCGGGTGCCAAGGTGCGCGCCAACGCCGATTTCGATGCCGCGGCGCTGCTGATCACGAACAAGCAATGGGACGAGGCCATCGTCGTGCTCGAGGGGTTCCGACGCAACTTCCCGGAAAGTCCCCTGCAGGCCGACGTCACCCGCAAGCTCGCGGTCGCCTATTCCGAATCCGATCATCCCGATGCCGCCGCCGTGGAATTCGAACGCATCGCCGCATCGCCCGGAGAAACGCCCGAGGTGCAGCGCGAAGCGACCCTCCAGGCGGCCGAGCTCTACGAAAAGGCCGGGCGACTCGACAAGTCCCGCGCGATGCTCGAGGCGTTCGTCAAGCGCTTCCCGCAGCCGCTCGATCCGGCCATGGAAGCGCGCAATCGTCTGAGCCTCATGGCCACCAAGGCCGGCGACAGCCGTGCTCAAGATTACTGGCTGCGCGACATCGTGGCGGCCGACCGTGCGGCGGGCGCGGGCCGCACCGAGCGCAGCCGCGCGCTCGCGGCCAAAGCCACGCTCACGCTCGCCATGCCGCTGCGCGACGAATTCAGAAGGGTCAAGCTCGTCGCGCCGCTCAAGAAAAGCTTGGAGGAGAAACGCAGTGCCATGGAGGCGGCGCTCAAGGCCTTCGGCCAGGCCGCCGACTATCAGATCGCCGAGGTCACGACCGCGGCAACGTACGAGAGTGCGGAGCTCTACCGGCAGCTCGGCAAGGACTTGATCGGCTCCGAGCGGCCGCGGAACCTCTCCAAGGAGGAGCTCGAACAATACGACGTGCTGCTCGAGGAACAGGCCTTTCCGTTCGAGGAGAAGTCGATCAAGCTGCATGAGGTCAATGCGGCACGGACCAAGGATGGCACCTATGATCAATGGGTGCAGAAGAGCTTCGCCGCGCTCGCGCAATTGAACCCGGGCCGCTACGGAAAAATCGAGATCAGCGAGGCCCGCGTCGACTCGATCCGGGGCGTCGTGCCGACCACGCCGCCGCCGGTAGCGTCGGCCGGCGCGGATTCAGCCCCCGCGACGGCGGTCGAGGTCGCGGCGGCCGGCAACGCGCCGGGTGGAAGCGCGCCGGGCAACTCGCCGGGCAACTCATCGTCGGGCAACTCGCCGGGTGGAAGCGCGCCGGACAGCTCGCCGGGAGAGAGCGCGCCGGCAGCCGCGCCCGCAAAGTCTGCGGAGAAATCGGCGAAGTCTGCGGCGAAGTCCGCGGCCACCAAGAAGGCTGCAGCCAGCAAGGCTGCGGCGAGCGCGGCCCCTCCGGGGCCGGCCCCCGTTCCCGAGCAAGCCGCGTCGCAGTATGCCGAGGCGCTCGATTTGATGAGCCGCGACGACAGCCGCGATGCCGAGCTCGAATTGGAGCAGCTCGCGACCGCGTACCCCGACTATGCGGGCCCGCCGCTCAATCTCGGCCTGCTGTATGCGCGCACCGAGCGCCTCGGCGAAGCCGAGACGGTGTTGCACGATGCGCTCGCGCGCAATCCGGCCAGCGCCGCGGCCGCGAGCGAGCTCGGTATCGTCGAGCGCAAGCTCGGCAAGTTCAAGGAAGCCGAAGCGGCCTATCGGAGCGCGATTGCCGCGGATCCGAACTATGCTGCGGCCTACCTGAATCTGGGAATCCTGTATGACCTGTATCTCGCGCAGCCGCAGCAGGCGCTCGACGAGTTGGAACGCTATGTGGTTCTCGCCGGCGAGAACAAGCAGGTGTCCGGCTGGGTGGTCGAACTGCGCAAACGCGTCGCCGCGCCCGTGAAAAAGGAGTCCGCATGAATACGCACGATCTTGGAATCCGCGGCTGGGTCGCGCTCGCTATCGGCCTGCTCGTCGGTGCCGCCGCGACGCACACGGCCACGGCTCAACAAGCCACCGAACCTCCCGGCACGGGTGCTCCGGCCGCGGCGAGCGCCCCGGCACCCGCCCGAGCGGCAGCCACTCCATCCGCCGACGCGGGCGCCTCAGCGCCGCCGGGGAGGCCAGGCGCGCCTGCGGCCTCAGCGCCGCCGGGGCCGTCCGGCACGCCTGCGGCGTCAGCGCCACCGGGGCCGTCCGCACCGGCGAGGTCTGCGCAGGCTGCGTCTGGGGACGGCCGCAGGAGCGCCCCGACCGCGAGATCGGGCGCGCAGGACGAAGCCGGGGAGCCTCGGGCCGGCGCTGCGGCGGGCACGTCAGCCACCGACCGGGTGCAGCTCGATGCCACCACGGTCACCGGCAACCAGGAGTTGCCGAAGGTCATGTACGTCGTCCCCTGGAAGAAGTCCGACGTCGGCGACTTGTCGGGCCGGCCGCTCAACAGTCTGCTCGACGAGATCCTGCAGCCCGTCGATCGTGACGTGTTTCGGCGCGAGGTGACATATTATCAGGCGGTCAAGGCCGATGCGCCGAACACCGATCCGGCACCACCCAGGCAAGGTGAGAAATGAGTCATGGCCGGTTTTACGAAATCTGGTTGAATCAGGCACCTGGCACGGACGGTCGCGATACGAACTTTTGAGGAGTCCCCGATGAATGTCATCAATTCGGTAATCACTTTCTTCAAGGACGGCGGATTCTTCCTGATCCCGTTGGCCGTGATCTTCGTGGTAGGTGTGGCGATCGCGATCGAACGCTTCGTGTTCCTCACGCGTGAGACCTATCGCAACCGCAGCCTCTGGGAGTCGCTGGTGCCGGCGTTGAGCGCCGGCAACTTCAAGCAGGTCGTGGCCCTCACCCAGAACTCCAAGGCCTCGATCGCGGCCATCCTCAACTACGGCGTGGCCCGCGTTGCGAGCGCGCGCCGCCGCGACGACATCGAGAAGGCGATGGACGAGAGCCTGCTCGAAGTCATCCCGCGCATCGAGAAGCGCACGCACTTTCTGGCTTCGCTCGCGAACGTCGGCCTGTTGATCGGCCTGCTCGGCACGATCATCGGCCTGATCGGAGCCTTCAGCGCGGTCGCCTCGGCGAATCCCGCCGAGAAGGCGAGCCTGCTGTCGCTCGCCATCTCGGTCGCCATGAACAACACCGCCTCCGGTCTCGCCGTGGCGATCACGCTGCTCCTCGCACACATGTTCCTCGAGGCGAAGACGACCGCGCTGATCGACAGCCTGGAGATCGCCTCGGTGAAATTCCTGAACTCCATCACCGAACGGCAACCTACCGAGTCGGCTCCCAACCCCAGCACTGCACCGACTCCGGCGCCGAGCGCGCGACCGGCCGCCGCCGTCCGCGGCACCATCTAGTCGTCCGGGCGCCCGCGCCAGCACATCAAGGAGGCACGCTCCCGCCATGCAGTCCAAATCCGTGCGTATGGTCCGCCGGAACCATGCTCGCTACCATTCGGGGCGGGATGACCTCAACATCGTGCCAATGATCGACATGATGGTGATCCTCGTGTTCTTTCTGATCTTCACTGCCGTGTTCTCGAAGACCAACATACTGCAGCTGAATTTGCCGTCGAGCGCGCAGTCCGCGGCGCCGGAACTGCCGAAGGATCTCAAGCTCGAGATCATCATCAAGCCGGACGAGATCGTCGTGAACGATGCGCGGTCGGGCGCAGGTCCCCTCAAGGTCCTGCCGAACGTCGCGACCGGCTATGACTTGGACAGCTTGTCGCTGTTCATGCGCCAGGTGAAATCCCAGTTTCAGGACAAGACCGACGCCACGGTGCTGGTCGCGCCGAACATCGACTACGACACGCTCGTGCAGGTCATGGATTCCATCCGGGTGTACGAGCTGCCGGTGGCACCGTTCTCGAAGGCGGAACTGTTCCCCGACA
>Ga0209611_10008627_pt1 | contig 15828 bp, 7 predicted proteins | sample S1TSphgellanicum_3_FD_187693 | JGI IMG/M metagenome (GOLD analysis project Ga0209611, IMG submission 187693) | Host-associated microbial communities from peat moss isolated from Minnesota, USA - S1T2_Fc - Sphagnum magellanicum MG (SPAdes) (version 2) | ecosystem: Host-associated > Plants > Peat...
TGACCAATAGCCAAATTTGGGTAAAGTCCTCTTGTGGATGATTGCCAACCACCCTACTTCACAAAATTGGAAAGAAAAACCATGGGTTTCTTCACCATTCAATGCTCAAGAAATGTTTTTTGGAATAATAATTAAATGATTATTTATTGTGGATTTAAAATGAAACAATAACCATATATGAGTCATTATTATTTTTTTGAAATATTATATGACAACTACATTTTTTATTTTCAAGATATTTCTTGATGGTTTATTGAATGATGATGAATTTGATAAATGGTACCATTTATGCCAATTTCACATGTGTTTCATTTTTCCTAAAAATAAATTAAAAATTTGTTTCATTCGCCCCAAGTTACTTTTTTCACCTAGGAAACTATTATGTCCCAAAAAATCGAGATCCTGATATAGTTGAGGTCCCGAGACGAGTATCTCCCCAAAATTGAGATCCTGCTATTAGTTGAGGTCCCGAAACAATGCCCCGTAGTGCGAAATCCTCATGCATTTGAGGTCCCGAAACAAGGCCCCGTAATGGGAAATCCTCATATATTTGAGGTCCCGAAAAAAGGCCCCATAATGCGAAATCCTCACATATTTGAGGTCCCGAAGAGAGGTCCTTAAAATTGAGATCTTAATATAGTTGAGGCCCCGAAACGACCCCAAAAAATCGAGATCCTGGTCTAGCTGAGGTGTCGGTGAGTGCTGGAAGGGTAATGTTACGAAACGAGGATCCCAGAAGGAAAATCGAGATCCTGTTCTAGTGAGGTCTTAATGTGAGATCTCAAGATTGTCCGGCCAGCATTGGCGCGGCGGCCCAGGCGCATTGTGCTGCGTTTTTCCGCTTCGTTCTTCTCGCGCTGTGTTTTCCTCCTCCCGCGCCTCCTCCTCCTCCACTTCCTCCTCCTCTCTTCTCTCTCCCTCCCTGTCTCCTCTCTCTCCTCTGTTGCCGCTGCGATTCCTGGTTTCTCCTCGTCTTTTTTCAGTTGTGTCTGTAATTTTCTGACTAGCATTACGAGTCGAGTACTCAATGCTTTTGTAAAAAAAAATTTGGAATTCCTTAAAAAACAAAATGCAAAGTCCGGAAGAAACTTGTTCCATGCTCTTCTGGTCTGCATTGTTTTCTCCGTATGCACGGCGTGCTGCTGCTCAAGGGTTTTGGAACTCCTCGTCACGGAGATGAACCAAGGACATTCCGGATGCTTGTTAGTAAGAAGAGAGGCCAGTTCCTTGACTGCTGACATTCGGTTCTGGTACGTCTCTCTCTCCTTCGGGATTTTGCGCGGCTGCTGCCACTTCTCTCGCTCAATATGGGGGATGCCTTCTTGCTCTGCGTGCGTGTAGTGTCTGTCACCGTGAATTGGAAACAGCAGTTAGAAGAATAACCCTGGCGATTTCAGTTCTGGTTTTGAGAAACGGCTGGTGTTCTTTTTTAGAATGCGGATTGCTTCTGTGGTCAAGGATTCGGGAGACGGCTCGTTGAGGAGGCAGTAGTTCTTCCCAAAGCCTAATGAGGGAAGCTCAACTGTTGTTGTTGTAGTCTTTACACAAGTAGCGTTCTGCGCTATCCATGGCATCCAGAAGATTGTCAGGTGCTGGTGTCTCATTGAGGAACAACAACAGAAGTTGCAGTCATCGGGGATCGATCATCTGCTTACTCTCCGTTTCTGTGATTGCACCTCTTATGATCTTAGCGCTACGGACAAGCGCTAACTTGCTTCTCACGGGTCAAAGCTTCTTCTCTGAGGAATCGGTTGATCCAACACGAACAGAGGAGCTTGCAAGGCGTCGGGCGTTGGAGGCCATTGAAGCTTTCTTCCCTACGGAGGTGCTTGAGCTCATCTCCTTGAGGTCAGAAGAGTCTGGAACCCTTGGTGCTGGTCTCACCAGTGTTGAACGCAAGGATTTGTCTTCATCATGGGTGCGAGAAGAAGGATTTACTAGCAGCAGCTGGAGAAACTCCAAGTCCTATCTGAACCGCAAAGGTGCTGTTGGCCATGGAGTCTCTGCTGAAGATAGCAGAAGTAGAGACAATCTGGAGACTGAGGATTCAGAAACCGAGCAGTCTGGTGACAGTGAAGAAAGGGAGAATAACAACAAAGTGAGAACGTCAGTGGCTGAAGTTGGAGCACAATTTGGAGTAGATAAGATTAGCAAGGATGGCAAACAACAAGTAGCAGCAGGAGGTGGATCTGTGGTAGCAAACTCAGATGGAGAATCCATTCAGCAACATATTCAAAGCAAAGAGGATGAACTTGCAAAATTATCAAGGAAGAAACTGCGGCTAGAGAGGCATTATAAAAGGCTGTCAGAGTTGATGCAACAAGATGAAGAGGAATCCAAGAAGCTGGAAGCCGAAGCAATTCGGAAATCCAAGGAGGTTGATACGAGTATCACCAGAAGGTATAGCATTTGGCGGCCAGAAAGTGTGTGGGAGAATCCAGATGCATTGGTGCGGCTGATGAGAGACCAGCTTATTATGGCCCGTGTTTATGCCAATATTGCTCAGGCAAAGAGCCAGTTTGAGATTGTCCAAGACTTGAAGTTCCGTATCAAAGAACATGCTTGCACCATCGGAGATGCAAATGCTGATATTGAACTGCCAAAAGGTGCAGATGAGAAAATGAAGCTAATGGGTCAGCTCCTGGCCCAAGTACGGGAGCAGCACTATGAGGCACACATGATGGTCAACAAGCTAAGAGCAATGCTTCATGTTGCAGAGGACAATGTGCACATGCTTAAGACACAGAGCACATACATGTCTCAGGTGGCAGCTAAAACTGTACCAAAAGGCCTGCATTGTTTATCCATGAGCCTAACAGTAGATTTTCATAGTCTTCCATTTGAGCAGCATGAGTTTGCTCATCAGGAGAGGCTCGAAGATCCAAATCTGTATCACTATGCCTTATTCTCTGATAACATTCTTGCAACATCAGTAGTTGTGACATCCACCATCATGAATGCAAAGGAACCAGAAAAACATGTCTTTCATGTGGTTACAGACAAGCTAAATTTTGGAGCCATGAAGATGTGGTTTCTGACTAACCTGCCTGGTGTTGCGACTATTCAAGTTCAGAATGTGGATGACTTCCAGTGGCTGAATGCATCCTATTCTCCTGTACTTCGGCAGTTAGAATCTGCTGCCATGAGAGACTTCTACTTCAAATCAGATCATTCTTCAACCCTGTCAACAGGAATGTCCAATTTGAAGTATCGGAATCCAAAATATCTCTCAATGCTAAATCATCTGCGGTTCTATCTTCCAGAGGTTTTTCCCAATTTGGACAAAATCTTGTTCCTTGATGATGACATTGTGGTTCAGAAGGATCTCACTCCTCTGTGGAATGTTGATCTAAAGGGCAATGTCAATGGGGCTGTTGAAACATGTGGTGCCAGTTTCCATCGGTTTGATAAGTACTTGAACTTCTCCAACCCACTTATTTCAAGCCATTTCAGTCCAGACGCTTGTGGGTGGGCTTATGGAATGAACGTTTTTGACCTGAAGGAGTGGAAGAAAAGAGACATCACAGGCATTTACCATAGATGGCAAAGCTTGAATGAAGACCGAGAGTTATGGAAGCTTGGAACACTGCCACCAGGGCTCATCACCTTCTATAACCTGACACATCCACTTGAGAAATCATGGCATGTTTTAGGACTGGGATACAACCCTGCAGTTGAGGATTCTGAGATTAAAACTGCTGCAGTCATTCACTACAATGGCAACTTGAAACCATGGCTAGAGATTGCCATGACCAAATTCAAGCCCTACTGGTCCAAGTTTGTCAAACATGATAACCCATATTTGCAGCAATGCAACATCTACTGAGGAGCCTTCTTCTCTACAGGCTATGAGATTGCAAGATTTCTCCTGCAGGAGCTGGGCCTTAAATCTCATTGGCTACATGAAGAGGTACCTGTAGTCTTCTCAGCTAACTGTGCTGTGACTCATCTGGTCTGTAACCTGATTTCCTTGGATTGTGGTTGGAAACAAGAGAATCCCTTTTCCTAATGAATAACACTTGAATGTGCTCAACCATATCTGCAAGGAGTCATGTTGCATTTGCTGTGTGTACATCCTTCAAATTTTTTTTTAATGCAAGGAACTTTCTCCTCCTCCCACAGACCATATATATGTTCAATACCATATATGTTGCTGTTGAAGGTCCCTGAACATGCTTATGACTGCTGCTGTTGTTCAAATCGCTCCTTAGTTATGTTTTCTCTAGGGTTGGGATTTGTCTTTTGCATGCTTGCTTATGGGTTGCTGTTATGTTGTCAGATCTGGAATATCCATAATGTTATTATTGAGTTGTCTCTCAATTCTTTTCAGGTTGACTCTAGGCATTAGTATTGAAAAATTCTCAGAGTACTTATGAAGGTGTTATGTTATAGACAGCCTTCTTGTCTTTCTGACTGTCCATCTTGACTGGCAGTTGATTAGGCTAGCATATGCCACCAGCCCCTAAAAGCAAGTGTTGCATCCTTCCTTTTCTTCTGCAAAAGTTTCAGAATCTGCTGTTTGAGGGGCGACCACGATATTAGAAAGAATGTTTCATGTTTTAATCAGGATCTTTCTCTGGATCTCATGATGGTTGTATAAGAGTGGGTGCCAGGAAATGATTTACCCAGGGTCTGTATATAAATTTGTGGATCTGATAGAAGGTGGTTGTTTTTGGTATCTTCAGACGGAGCACAGAAATATCAACCAATGGAAAATGTGTCTATATTTGGCTTTGGGAGAAACATTACACATTCATGTGATGGCATGAAACAACATGAAACTTGCAGCCTGTGTGAAGTTTATTTTGTAAGACCAGCCTTCTCAGTCAAGGACTTTGTGGATTATTAAGATGATGTGTGTACATAATTAGGATTGATCTCTTAGTGTTTTTCGGAAATATAGCTTTTGGATGTCTTATGCCTTCACGTCTTGTTTATTGCATTGCTGAACAAATGTTCTTTAAGAGAGGAGTCCCAAGCTCCATGAGTTGTGAGAGTAGGAAATTGTGGTTGATGACAGCTGCAGATGATGTTTGGTGCTGGCCTGATTTAGCATTTTGACTAGGTGTCATGTGTCTCTGAAAGTTTCTGAATGTTTACAACTAGTACTGTATTTGATGTGTAACAAATTCTTTGTACAAGAAAAAATACTGGGTTGGTGTACTAGCTGACACCCATTTTTTCAGCCACTAGCAAAATTGAGGGGTGCAACTCAAGGTTTGAGATGCAGCAGTCAAATAGTACTTGAAGGACAATGGCATGCAGCAGCTGCACTCTAGTTGTTGTCCATCTGTTGTCTTCTCCATTCGCTCCCCTTCATAGAAGCTCCTTCACCTGCCCATTGCTATGGATGATAAATCCCTGAATTTGCATTTGTTCAGTGATTAATGATAGTAACTCTGTGTGATATTTCTCTTCTCTCACTCCAAAGTACAGTACAATAGAATTGGTGTTGAATCCCGGATGAATCTGTCACTTCTCAACACACATTCAGACCATTTCGGGCTGTGGACCAAGACCTATTGAACATGGGACCAATGGTCCATTTGAAGCATACTGAGATCTGAACTTACTTACTGAATGGCTTTTGGACATATTTGCAGTTCAGGAGTTGTGATGCTTGCTTAAAGGTGAAATTGCAGAGCTTGTGCATTGACTGTTGCATATAGTTGGGTTGGGACCATGGAAAGGTTCTGCAATGAAACTGTTCTGCATCAATCTGTACACTACAAAGGAAGGGGTAGAAGAGTTGGCAAAATCTCACTCTGGGTTTGTTCAAAGCAGTAACATACATTGGACCAAACGCAACACCTCAAGCCATCCTGCTGGGGTCCAACAAACTACAAACTAGGGTCATATCACAGCACTCATCTATGACAACCACAGTTCTCAAAGTGGATCAAGAAGGTGGCAACTCAAACACTCCTCCATTCATATTTGAGCAATACGTATCCGTGACGTGACAGATGTCTCATCCAATGAATGCAGAGCATCCAATAAATTGACGCGCAGAGAAGCAGGCCCATTAGCCTTTTCATTTCCTATCTCTCCTGCAAGCCCAAACAAGGCCAATGCAAAGGCAGCAGCTTCTAAGGGCCGTCCAGGATGTACAGCCACAAATGCAGCTATCAGAGCTGTGACAGCACATCCAGTGGCAGTGATTCGCTGCATAAGAGCAACACCATTGCTGACACCTAGCACACGCTTACCATCAGTCACCAGATCCACTGCCCCTGAAACTGCAACGATACATTGTGCTATTCTTGCAAGCTCCTTTGCTGCTTCAAGGGCATCTGTTGAGGCTTGTGTGCTATCAACCCCCTGCAGGTAGAGAACAAATGTTGAATAAACTGAATGAGAAAATCATTAAGTAGTTAAGAACTCATGATTTGGCCATGCTTCAGAATTCCCAATACACCATAGGCTATGCATGCGACTAAACATCACACCCAGCAATGCTAGTTTGGCAAAGACTTGCACAATTCCCATCCAAAGGTTTACAGACTGCATGTGTACAAAACATCACATATCATCTGGGATAGGATGGAGCACTGACAGTGGATAAGAAATTCAACAGTCATTTTTGCTACCCGTGAAGTGTGTCCATCCACACTTAACTATTTTCCTTGCTGCATAGTGCTAATGGTTGCAACAGCAAACAATAACTAGAGCACATGGGTACAACACAGATTAGAACTCTGAAAGCTGCAGAGAACAAAGATATAAGAGATCAGAGATTTACCTTTGTTGAGCCCGTAGAGGCCCCCACAACTGCCATGATCTCAGATGCATTTCCTCGAATAACTGTGGGCTTTGAATGGATCAGCTCAATACACTTCTCTGTTCGGAATGTTGTTGCTCCAACTCCCACAGGGTCCAGAATCCAGGGTTTCTGTAGCTCATTTGCTCGTGCTACTGCAACCTGCATGAAGCATATAAGTCCAGGAAAAAAAACACACCCACCCATCAGATTGGCTCCAAGAGAAATACATTCTAATTCAAATGTAGCTAAATGGGGGGTGCATAATGCAAACCTTTGCAAAACAAAACATCCCCCAACACATGAGAAACTATCTGCAATGATGTGCCAGGCCATGATTGCATGACAAGTAATGAGAGAATAAGGAAAAAAAGAAGCCCAATAGAGTGAGACACTTCTAACAACAATGTTGGGACCTTCTAGGGTTTCACATGCTTGGTGTGATCTCTTAACCCAGAGCTGAGAAACACATGGAGCTATTACATTAGCTTCATGGAGTCAGAAGATCACAGGGGACACAAACACAGCCATGGACGTCAGATAGGTTTCCGAAAAGACCTATGGCGAGCACATGTGTGGAGTTCTTTTATGGGTTTTCAGCATTCATCATCACCTTCATGGAGAAGATCCAGTCCGGTGAAAGTGTGCCGATGTTGATACACAGCGCGTTGGAAAGAGCCGTGAACTCCGTGATTTCTTCAACCGCATGCACCATGGCGGGTGAAGCTCCGGCAGCTAAGAGCGTGTTGGCCATGATATCCATGCTGACGAAGTTGGTTATGCATTGGATCAAGGGCGACTTCTCTCGCACTCGACACATGGCCTTCCAGGCCTCTACTCCCCATGCCTCCGTTCCTCTGAATTCCCGGAAGCTCGTCATGATCTCTCCCGATTCCTTCCCCGTGACTACAACCCAAACAACCCAATGGATGACTTACTTCAAAACCCTTGTTTTTTGTTTTTTGCGCTTCTTCTTCCTAGTTGTAAGTACCCAAGAGCCTTGAACTTTCAGCAGCTTCCCTTCCTAAGTAGTAGCTCCTCCTTGTATCAAGAGCCTCCAAGCTCTCCTTGTATCAAGAGCCTAGTGCTTCGTGTAGCTCAAATGGAAAGTGTTTCGTCCAGTAAAGATCCTTCCTGTTCACACCCACCAAAAAAATAAAATCCCTTGCAAACCTAGTCATTCTTTCATCATCATCTTCGTCGTCATCACGTCCTTCTCACACTCACAAGAGAGAAATCCTAGAAAACCCTTGAAAACGCTTGAATCCCTTGAAAACCCATTCATTCTTACACTATCACCATTACATCCCTGTCACACTTTACAAGAGATAATAATAGTTGACAAATCCCTTGCAAACCTCTTCATTTTTACAATATCATCATCACATTCATCTCCTACTCACAAGAGAGAAATGTTTAAAAACCCCTTGAAAAATCTATTCAGTTTTACAGTATCATCATCATCACATTCTTCCCATACTAACAAGAGAAAAATGTAGAAATCCCTTGAAAACCCCATTTCATCCTTACACAATCATCAACATCAATTATAAAGCTCAAATTTAAGGAAGTTGATTGATGGAGATGATGAAAAAATGGTATTATTAACTGTTCTTCATTAGATTTGAACTTGCATTCCTTCCATTGAAAATATATCCATAAGCAATATGCAACCTTTTCTTTTTTGGTGTGCAAATGCCTTTAGTTATAAATATAATTAAAATAAACCAATCACAATGTTAAATTCATTTGAAATAGTTGAATATCTTTTTTCTTGTCCTATGACAACACTAAATTTTGTGTTGTATTCAATTCATTGAATTTATTTAGTCTCTTCTACTGTAAGTTTTTTTTTAAATGAGTTTAAATAAATTGTGTATTATGTTTTGATTAATACTTAACTCTAAAATTGTGGTTTGGTTGGAACTTTGACAAGAAAGGTTGTGTTTTTTTCTTCTACTAAATAATAGAATACAATTGCATATTTTTGTTGTAATTTATGTTTACTTTTGAAAAATGGTAAACATATAAATTTGTGTGCCTGAGGATGAGCTTTAGGTTGACATAAGCATTGGGTGGCACAATGTGAATAGAAAAGAACTATGTAACTAGCTAAATAAGCAAGCTTGACAAGCTCTATAGGTATGCAAGCTTGACAAGCTCTAAACCCAAATCCAGGAGATCATATAAGATGTACATGAGAATCGGTTCTATATGAGCATTGAGCTGCATCCCCTTCTTCTACCCTTCCTTTCAAATCCTTGCAGTAAGTAGTCTGAGAAGTTCGCGGAATCAACAAAAAGACTCATGTGTGATCAGTTGATGTGCAGCTCATGAGGGATTCCAAAGTCTCAAACCCTAATACTTAGCCACATAACTTCTTCTAAGTGCAGCATCATCAGCCGCCTAGTAGCTGCATGAGTGCCATCGCAAAGTCTATTAAGCATCCCAAAATCTCAACCTATCGCCCACTAGGAATGATAAAGAAGAAGCTGTGCAACATGATCAGAAAGTACTAAGGACCCCCAATTATACAATCTGCACAAAAACTACTGGAAACTCAAAAAATTGGAGCTATTACAAGAAACAAAAGAACAGAAGCTTGACAAAGCTACAGAAAATCTAAAACCCAAAACCCAACTTCAACACCTTCAGCAGGACAGCAGCCTAGGAGCCTCCTCCAAAACTTCGAGTTGTCAAAAAAAAAAACCCCAAATTTATTATGAAAGCTCGAAAAAGCTACACTAGGATATCTTCTAAAACCCAAAACCCAGCTTCAACACCTTCAGCACGACGGCAGCTTTTAATCCTGATCATGATGCAGAGCTATCTGGGGACAGGGAGCTAAATTGAGCAAGCAATCTAGTAGTCACAACCAGCAGTGGCAAAAGTACACTAGAGCTCTAGTTCCAGCTGATAAAAGTTTTTTGGCTCTACTACAAAAGATTACTATACCAGATCAGACGTTAAAACATGAGCTCCAGGAGGATGAAACCCTGCCAAACTTTTTAAAAAGAAAGCACCCAAAGGAAGGAAGAAGGAACAAATTCTTTTGTAAAGCTCCAGGAGATTCAAACAACCAAAGAACGTCTCTCTCTCTCTCTCTCTCTCTCTCTCTCAACTAGTGGGATCCTTGACACAACGAGAGTCCGCTGCAAAGTAGCAAAAAACCACCCACACTTGCAGTACCTAACATCAACGCCTCTGCAACTACTGGTACTAATAATATTGAAGTGCAAGCAAAAGTGGCTTCAACGGCACACTAAATGACTTAATCCCAGGACTAAATCAGTCAGTAAGTCAGTCAGTCCTGTACCTAATTAAATCCACACACACTTCATCCAGGAAAACTTTGACTTGTAGTAGGGTTTTTGGCCCTTCCCTACCAAGGCCCTTGGATATTGTGTTCAGATTCATTATAGAGTATTGTAGCTTAAGGGATTTTGGCCCATACTAGGTAATAATAATAGGTCTATTTTTTCTTTTTTTTAAATTATGAGGATTTTTGGAAGATGATATTTTGGCTTGTGTTGAAACTTGAGATTAGTATTAGAGTTATAATCTCTTGAAAGATTTTGGTTTCTTTTAGGGGATTTTTTTGAAAGATTATATTTTTGCATGGTGAAATATTTGAGTTTTCATAATTCTTTTTTTTTCTTTAAGATACTTTTTAATGTAAATGGCAAGGCCACAGTGTGACACATCCCCTTGTTTTTAATGAATTTTCAAAAAGTTAATGTAGCCTAAGTGGCTATCATCCATTGGAAGATGTAGAAAAAATGGTGATCATCCTAAGAAGATTTAGCCCAAAAAAAAAATAATAATAACTTTTGATAATTGAACCTTCCAAAATCACTAAAATTAGACCCAAAAAAATGACAACCATCCCTAAGAAGATTTAGTATAGATAGAGTATAGTGTAAAGATTTGGTATAATCTTAAAGCGCCATGATTTTGTTCGACAAGGAGAGGAGGCACCTTATGTGTAAGGTCTCTAGAAAACTAAGCACCTTACACATAAAAGGTGCAAAATGAGGAACCTTAGAGGTAATGCTCCATCCACATAACACTTTAAAACATTCTACCACTTCTTTTCAAAGCTCTTGAAGATTGAGAGAAGGATGAGATCAACTTAATTCCAGAAAATGTAAACGGCTAAAGGGAACAACTCACTACGATTATTCTATCTTTGAAGTGTCCCACATGTGAGTAATTTCTTGGTTGATGGCCAATCAAAGAGGCCTATGACCCCCAAAAGTACTATAAGGAACAAGCTTGTATCACCATTTCTTGTCGGGCCCTGGACACATTAAATGTCTATTGTGAAAGATAGACACACACACTTATAACGAATACCCGCACATGTTGCTTGATCATGAACTAAATTTTTCTCTTGAATTGAAAAAAAGGGGTTTTGGGCAGGGTTCATTTCTTTTATTTTCTTTTTCCAATTTTGTGCTATCGAAATTTTGACTAATTTTTTCCCCAAAAAAAGAAAATTTAGTCGAATCTAGACTAGAAAAAAAATTCATCTTTTTTTTTTTTTGGAAAAATGATAAAATTTGGTGAAAAACATTTACAGTGGAGGATTCACATGTTGAAGTCATTGGCCACCCATGACCAATGTTGAAAATTGACTGAAAAAGTAGGTCAAATATTAGGGGTAAGAAAGTGTTGAAATAATAAGATGGGTATATTATTTTGGAAACTGATGCAAATTGTCAGAGAATAGGGATACATACCAGTGTTTTCTTTTTCTTTTTCAATTTTGTGATGTAGCCATAGTGTCAATCATCTAGAAGAAAAACGTGCCAAATTTGGCTATAAACTAGATTTTTAAAAAAATTAATAAAAACTGATCCTTCATATTATTGGCTACCCATTGGACCCTATAATAAAAATCTGGTGATTTGGGAAATTTTTGGGGCTAAAAAACTGCCGAATTTGGACCATTTAATCCATTGAAAATCCCTTGTGTCTGCATAACCACCAAATCATCAAGTTTTGCAGCACAACGTAACCTGCCATACTATCCCCATCCTCATGCTCAACATGCAACCAACATGATGTATTACATGGATGTCAAACTAGATGACATGTAGGGTGATGCCATCCCGACAACCATGTGAACATATGAGGTCCCTTAGGGTTTAGGAGCTTCCAATCTCCTCCCATGTTCTACAAAATGTTCCACCACTTTGAAGCAGTTTTGTTTGTCTCATTGTGTTGCGGTTTGCACACAAGTTCCTTCTTTGAGGTGGTGAGTTCAAATGCAACAACAGCTTCTCCAACTTCGACTTTGCCTTCAAGGCAACTTTGTTAACATGTTCGACTTCTTTAGCTTCTTGCTGGGAATCCTATGTTGGAAATTGATGATAAATGACATAACACCATAACAATTGGGATAACAAAAACATGAGTCATTGTGATACCATGCTGAGATTGGAAATAGATCCAAACCAGTGGAGTGCAGGTGAAGGGGTTGCCAACAGCTTGTCAGATCACGGGTCTGCCATTGTGTTTTCCCAAAAGAAAAACTAATGCATAAAGTGAAAAAAATGTCCTTAAAACATATTTTCAAAGAAAATAGGAAAGATTGACAACTGCATGCTGTGTGGTGTCTTGGGACCTTGTAGTGACTGTTGAGTGAAAGGATGGAAATCAACTATTTAAGCCTGCTGCTAAAGCTGGATGTAGGGGAAATTTCACATTCATTCACATTCAATTGTTACCTTGTACTTATGTGGAGGTTTAGTATGGTCCCAAACTTTACATCCATTGGACTTTCCAAAAATTTGTTACAATTTGAGTCTATGCTGCTTAACCTTTTACATAATACATCCTTCAGGAGCCCCTTCCACTTTGGAACAGGTTTAACCCAGTAGGGTGAGATGATGTTCTATCAAAAGGTATCATGTTTTACCAGGGCCACAATGAACCAGCACCCACTAGCGCACCATCCACATGGTTGCCTGATATTACTCAGTTGTGGATGAACCTCAACTGGAAGAAATAGGTTTCATATATGTGGATAGATAGGTAAGAAGGTGGTTTATAGTTTATACATAAGTAAGGGCTGTTTTTATTTACCTATCTACTAACAACCTGATTATAATGTCACAATGTGGGTTGTTAGTAGGTAGGTAACCAAAAAAAAAAAACAATTAAAATAACTAGGATGGTAAGTTGAGGAACTGAACCCAACATCAAACTATTTTTTGATCACTTACCATCCATTTTTTGAAATGGAATTGTAGACCAATAAGCAGGTATAGGATCAAAATTATGTATGTTTATTATATAGCTACAAAATTTATATTCTTGTTTGCATAAATGTTCTTTCATTTGTTAATTTTTTATATGTGTAACTATTATGCCACATCATTCTCTTATCATGTATTTCATATAATCATAAACTTTGCCAAAACTTTTGAAGATTAAAATTTCAATTCCTTTCATAATTTTATTACATAAAACTTTGCATTCATATAACAACTTGTTTTCTTCAAGTGAAGATGTTTGCAAAGGTCACAAACATTCATTTATATATTAACCAAAAAGAAACTAAACAATAAATTTTCACAAGTCTACACATCACATGCCCCCCCATTTGATTCAACATGCACATTAATGTGGAAAAGACTTCCCATAAGAATTATCATGTGAAAGTCATGCACATCAATTAAAGCTATGACCAAATCAAAATTATATTATGAAATCCAATCACCAAGTAAATTACCAAACTTAACCCATAGGCAATTACATAAGTAATAATTTAATCAAGTTACAAAATCAGCAAATGAGTCCCACCTAGGGGAAAGTCCTAAAAAGTACTTGAATAAAAAAACACAATAAGTTAGGTTACATGGCCTTTAAGGAGTGTCTTACTCAGGTTTTTTTTTTTTTTTTTTTCTGCCCTTTCCCTAACTGCTTGCACTTTTTGTGTTGTCAATGTCAAATGTGTGTGAAATTTGAATAAGGTGATGGAAATAAATGAGATTTCACAATGTACTCAATTTGATATTGTCATTTAAGTAAATATAGGAGAAGGTCCCGCTATGTGAGCTTTCAGAATTTGAGATCCCCAAGGCCCACATAGTAAGACCTTCCCCTACATAAAGACCCATATCTTTTTTCTTTTCTTTTTTGAAATGATGAATAAAAAATATTCAACTTTCGAAATTTGAAGGCCCAATACAACCTTAGTGAAAATAAGGTAAGTTAAAGGTAAATTAGGCAAAGTGAAATAGATAATATTCATGTTGGGAAGAGACTTGAAAATGCAAAGGGAAAAAAATGGGTGGGTTTTTAAGGATTTAGTGGGATTTGTAAGGGGAGATCCAACAGTTGGATCTTCAAGCAATTTGAAGCCCCCCAAGAAAATTGGTGATGTTAAATTTGTGCCTTCAATGTTGAAGTTAAATTTTAGATTTAGCGGTTGTGAAAAAAACAACCAACCCCAAAAAACACCACCTTAAAAGTTGTAGGATTTGTTGATTTGGCCTTCCTATGACCGTCTAGGTGAATGATTCAACTTCCCATGGGCGGTTGATTTTGACTCCTTCAAGGATGTGTTTTTTGGCTACAATGAACCAGCACCACAAGCGCACTAGTTGGTCATTCTATTCCATGGATGGGGTGGATCTTTCCATCTAGTTCCTAAACATGTGTGAATTAAACTTTTTGGTGCTAGCCTTTTCCCTTGGTTGTTTTTTCCCCAATTTTCATCTTAGCTACAAAATACCTTCCATTTTAACCTCACCTATTAACTAACAACCAACCCCCTTATTTACTCATTCACTCACCCTCCTTACTTACCTACTTACCCACCCATCGTACCTACCTACCTATTCACCCATTTTACCTACCTATCCACTCACCTTCATACCTACCAACTCTTATGCATTGTTGATGCTAGTCAATGAACTTATGATGTACAATGTAGGTATTGCAAAGAATCCCCCAATAGGTTTTTTTTGTCAAATTTAAACCTTTGATGACAATAAATTATTAACTTCAAATGTGGGTATTGTAATCACAAGCGAATTTTGATGTTGGTTTTTTGTCTTTTTTTGAACCATTTAATGCATGATTATTTAATTTAATTAAAAAATTACCTAATTTAATTTAAAATAGGTAATATATTTAGAATTAAGGAAACAACAAACATTTATAACTTTATGTCATTTCAAATATAATAAACTACAATAACCAATGCATGTTTTGTGACTCGAATGTAAGTGTTGCATATTTTGGTAGTTATTACTTGAAGTTAGAATAGTTGAAACTTCAATCCCAAAATGTTGTTAGGTTGTTCATTCAACATGATGACATCAAGGTTGAACTTGGATCGGCAATGGTATCAAGGGCATGGGTATCAAAAGATGTTTCTACTTTGTTTTCTTTTTTGAAATGTTTTTTTTCCTTTATAGTTTCATTGTTATTTTTTCTATAACCAAAAAAGAAAATGTGTATAACATTGAATTTCAACTATTTCAAATTGATTTCACAATACAAAATCATAACATAACAAAATTATTGCACACCATGATTCAACAATATAACAAATGCAATTCTAGAATTATTGAACATAACACCCATAATCGTATAACAAATGGAATCAATATTTACATTCCTTAGCATGAAAACAGTCATCCATGTCCAAACTTTAAATCATTCATCGTCATCTCATTATAATCCTTTGCACTCTTCACTTTGTTATCATTTTAGCTGAGCTCCATGTACTTTTATTATAACATACATTTGTAACCTATTGAACCTAATGCAACAAATATTCAAAGGATTCATGAAGTGGCAATGTTGTTCATCATAACACTTAAGGCACACTCAACACCCACATAACATCCCCAAAGACAATAGACCTTATGGATTTTTACTGATTTTTACTCCCTATCCCACACATGCATCTTAGTTGAACATGGTTATCATCACATTCTAAAACTTTAGAATGAACCCCTTAATTACAAGTTGATTTTGGAATTTATCTTTCCTTTTTTTTTTTCTTTCACCACCATTGATTTTTAAAACCAACTCTCCTCTCCCCCATA
>Ga0209611_10008628_pt1 | contig 15823 bp, 7 predicted proteins | sample S1TSphgellanicum_3_FD_187693 | JGI IMG/M metagenome (GOLD analysis project Ga0209611, IMG submission 187693) | Host-associated microbial communities from peat moss isolated from Minnesota, USA - S1T2_Fc - Sphagnum magellanicum MG (SPAdes) (version 2) | ecosystem: Host-associated > Plants > Peat...
GAGGATGAGCAGCCTCCCCCTCCACCAGAGAACACTAGGAAGAAAGATTCAAGGAAGAAATCCAAGAGGGGAAGGAGGTCTAGATAGACAGCTAGTGTGTTAGATACCCAAGGGTTGCAAACCCTTTCACATTGTAAATTTTGAAATTTTGATATAGATTTTCTTTTTTGTGGCCCAAAGTGACCCAAATAAACCCTGCTTCCAAAATAAGAATACAGTGCCATGTTCTTACGATACACAGTGCATCTCAAAACAATTTGCGAATCATAATTCTTCACAACATTGCAAAAGCCAAAAGACCAATAATACCATGTCACAGACATTGCTACACTCTTGGGAGTAAAATCATTCCAGAACACGTTTGCGAAATCTATGATTTCGCAAACTTTTAGCGGCATTCTGAGAATCCCAAAAAGTTTGCGTGAGATCTTAAAAGCCTATCGGTTTCCGATATAAGATCTAACGCAAACGTGTTGGGATTCTCAAAATGCCGCTAAGGGTTTGCGATAGACCTTATTTCGGAAACTGATTGACTTTTGAGTCGACTCGCTAAGTCTTTACGGTGATGGGTTTGTTGCAAATAGTTTCTGATGTAATGTTAATCGCAAACGGGATATAGAAGTAGTTATAATCGTAAAGGTTTTGCGATTGTATCAAGTTCGGGAGTTGTGAAGGACTTGCGATTGTACGGGTGCGAATGTTATGGTATCGCAAAGGCTTAACAGTTTGCGAAGAGTTATGGTTCGCAAATGCGGGTTTTCGGAAACTTCTTTCTTTGTTGTTTGCGATGATATGTGGATCACAAAATAGCCCCCTATTGTTGTAGTGAGTAACACCATCACCAAGAATGCCTAAAATGATGAATGGGATATTTCAAATCCTAGTCATTGTTTTAAAAAAAACAACAAAATAGATTTGTGATGCCAAAGACAATTATAGTAGCTTGTAAGTTTAAACAAAATTTTAATGAACCATTAAAAAAAAAGAAACAATCTAAGAATGATCAAGCTACATACCAAATATTGATGAGTGTTCAACTTGGAAGAAATGCAAACCAAATTCATAAAATTCCAAGCAGGGTAATAATGCCTATATTATGACTTCAAATGGTTTACATAGCACCAATTATGACAACACAAACAAATAGATATGTGGGGGGTGAAAGCACACTAAAGTGGAGTACATAATCCTATCACAAATTGTTAGATTATCAATCATGGGCCATGAAACAAAATATAAATGAATAATATGTGAAAAAGACTCAAAAAACCATTATTACATGTGATATGATCACATTATATGAATTTTGTGGATAGATTTTGAATTACCATAACGTATGGGACTTTTGAAGTGCCAAAATCCCTACATCATGTGATTATGGACCCATTATATTTATTAAATTGAATGATTTGTTTTACATAAAAATTAGTGTGAGACCATTGATACAAAGGAAGATAATTTTGAATGATTTCGAAAATCATAAATTGAGATATACAATGAAATATGCATTTTTTATAAAGTCTTTTATTCATTTGAATTAATAATTCAACTTCTCATTTTTTAAATGTAAATTTTTTATACAATTATTTACAATTGATAAAGTTTATAATTTTTAAAAAAATTATTTAACCTTTCCATATGACTTGTGCAAGATAATATATTTTGTTATAGTGTAAAATGGACTTTTATTTTAACATTAATATGGACTCCACATATGTTAGAAAAGTACTCCACTTTAATGTGTTTTCACCTTGGGATGGCCACCATCAATTCTAACAAACTATTAAAAACATAAAATTAGATTGGTGGTAAATCCTAGAATAAGACATGATTTGAAGCATCCTTGTTTGGTGGATCTCATAACTACAAAACAAAACAAACTACCTTCCTTCATAGATAGATGGTTTTTATTTATTTATGATGACTTGATGTTTGAATTTTTTGTTTGTATCTTCTTGTCCTTCCTTGCACTAATTATAATGAGTAAGTTTGAATTGTTTTATAACCTTAGAACATGTTTAAATTTTGGTATTATTTGATTTATAGGAATGTCTTCATGTATATATTGATAAGACGATGTTTTTTTTAATCTTAGGACTTTTTAAGGATTTTTTTAGGATGTTTTTAATGCCATCCATTCATGTTTACAAAGGTAGTTGCACAACTATTTTCTTCCTACTACCCAATATGCCATACTTATACATGTATGATTGGATTTATACGATTTAACCCTACCACTTACCATACAATCATTTGCTTACATCCCACATGATAAATTTTAAGTAAATTTTGCATAATTACCAATTTTGTGTAATTCTTTTTTTTTAAATGAGAAATGTTGGTTTTGATTATTCCCAACATTTAAGAGAACCAACTCGATTTTTTTAAATAATGATTTTAAACTTATGATAATCAATCAAGGTATCATATTTATTAAAATTTTAATCAAGTCAATTTTCAAATAGGACGATTCTCACAAATGTGATAATAGTTAATTTTCCTATCCAGTTTTTACAATCCAAATCTCAAATTTATATTCATTTTAAAAAAAAATCAATTTAAATATGATTAGAAAATAAAAATAACCTTGTGTAAAGAATTACTTTTTTAAAAAATAAACTATATTTTCAAAACCTCATCCCTTTCAAATGTTCTTTCAAATTCTTCTAACTTTAAAATTTTTGCATAAGCTTCAATTAACTTCACTAAATTGGAAAACTTTTATAACCAATCTTAAGGTCATTGGGCCAATTTTTGTTTACAATTTTTTTAATAAAAATTATTCAACTACAAATGACATCTCCTAAGATTAATAAGTATTCTGATCAAAAAAACAATTCTTTTAGTTTCAATTTGTGAACCAACAATGCTTAAAATTTGACAAGCAAAGAATCCAAATGTAAAAAACATAGGTTCATGTTTTTCCCACCATTAAAAAGACCATTTGATATCTTTTGCATTCACCTAAAACCTTTTGAAAATCAAAGGTTCCTTGCTAACAAGTTCCTTTGTTGATTCACTTATGATTCTTGTCATCTTGAAAATATTCAAAATGTAATTTTCATCAACACCTTGGTCAACAATGACATTTTCAGACAAGGGTTGCAAATGATGATGACATTTTAACAACATAGGATATAAGGTTTTTTTATTATGTTTCTCAACAATAGTTTTGCCTTGTTTAGTAATAAATGATGACATTAAATGTAAGTTCCTAAACATATGATTCAACATCAAAGACAACATGTAATGAGCCATATTTTTTTCATACGTTTTCAAAAACTAAATTTAAAAACACCATAAACTTTTTTTTCTAATGTTAGAGGCCAAACAACCTAAATCAAGAGCAACAATGGACTCTTCTTCCATAAAATTATCAAAAGAAACAAAAAATCCTATTTTTTCTTTCAATTTCAAATAAATGAAAATGGTAGAATTTTAAATTGTCACTTAACAACCAATGACCTTTAAATTGATTAAGAACACAAATAGACATAATAAAAGAGATGACATTGACAATGATTTGAAAAATGTGCCATGTCAAAAAAGGAAGCACTTGTGTAATAATCCTAACAATAACTTAATTGTTATGACATAGAGTAATTTTTTTGAAATTGCAATGCCTCCTAAAATTAGATAATTTTGTTGAAAATTTTGCAAAAAAGAACAATTTGTTAAAATTTATTATTAATTGAATTGAATTACAAAAATTATAACATTTTTTTTTTCATTGCAAATACATCAATTTACGAAATTACCTTGTATTTATTAAAGTATTAACTTAGGACCAAACTAAATTCAACACATGTTTTATTCCACTCTTGTCAACCTTTCTCAAATAAATTGGGCCATGTTATACACTTTTGCAAAAAAATTATTCGGTCTTAGTAAAAACATATATCAAGTTTTAATAAGTTTTTTCATCTATTATAGCATATTGATAGGCTTGCAAAATGCATGCCAAAAGCAAGCGCCTTGATAACTTTCCTTCAAATCTAAAATGTCACAACTTACAATTAATTTAATGGAACAATCATTGTGTTGAAGTTATCCCTCATTTTTACCGTAAGTAATATTTTTTTGTCCAAGTTATATATTTTTAATAACTCAATCAAGTTTTTGGCCAAAGTCTTTTGAGAAGTATTTGTGATTTCAAAAAAACCAAGTGTAAAATGTTTTGATTGCCAATTAATTCCCAAAAAGTTAATCATAAGGGCAAATATGTCATGAACACCTTTTGACATTCAAAGATCAAAAGTTCATTGTTGCAAAAATACATTTTGTCATAGTTAATAAAACATACAATTGTTTAGTTTTTTTCACTCATTGAAGGAGCATTTCTTATGAAAATTGTTTCTTGGAAGGGAAAACAAAAATTTGACACAAACGCAAACCAATGATTTTTTTAAAAAATTTCTCATGTAGCACCATTGGCTAGCATCCCAAGAAAGATTTAGCTTTAAAAGTAATAGGATAGGCAAGGTAGTCAAGAAAATTTGTATTCTTGCTTTTATTTAGCAACCCACAAGAGGAGGGCTTCTAAATCTAATGAAACTAGCTCAAAACCTCTACTTTTTTGGTGATTTTTTTCAAAATTTCAAGGAATCTATGACAAAATATTCTTTTAAATTTATTTATTTTCACATTTTGACAAAATTTTGCCCAAAAAAAAAACACAAATGCAAACATAAGCATTCCATCCATAAACTTTCTTCAAATTGCATGGGCATATGATTTTTAATAATCAACAAGCCCATATATTTAAGAAACAATTTTTGCTAGGTATAATATTTTTGGAAAGGACATTTAACAAAAACAAATTTGACAATTGCATTGTAAGATAGATTTTATCCCTTTTTGGTAATCATTTTTTCATTTTTTCATTTTTTCTCTTAATGGACTATTCATTTCCTCCTCAAACATTTTTGCAATAATATAGTGGTTGTTTGCAAGATATGGGTAAAAAACCGATCCTCCTTGATCATTTTTGTAATAATAATGTTTTTATTTGTTTTCAACCATAAAGGAACCCCACCACTTGCACAAGGTTATGGGCAAGTGTAGAACCTCACCATGCCTCATGCAACACAATGGTAATAACATAGTAACTTGACAAAGTAGCAACATCATCAATAATAGAAGGGGAAATGGTGATGGTGGGTATTTGGTAATAGTAAGCAAACAGCAACCACCAATGCACCACTTGCAAGGCAATGGTGATGGGGGTAATACTTCATTAAAACACATGTAATGCAATAGGAGTAACATATGGCAATGTGAAGGAACAACAACATTAAGACATTATGAAAAAATGGGGTGATTTTCAATTGGCTTTGTAACTAGGCTTTGAGTTGCCATGACCATTTACAATTCATTACAACTCAACATATTTGTATAGGTGTGAATGCTATCAAACAAGATGCATGAATTGCAATAGATGTAACTCATCACATGTGAAATTGTATACATATGTAACTCATGCAACTCATTTACAATTATTGTGCAATTTTAATGCAAATAGTTTACAACTACAATATTCTACCCAATTATGTATGTGGAGTGCATAATCACTAGAACTAATGGTCTAAACATGTATGGTGGCAAAATAACGACATGTCCTTTACCATGCAACCTTGATCACTAGTGCAATCCCAAACCACACCAACAAGGAATTTGCAAAAAACCTATTAGGGAGATATGCAAGTGCTAGAAGGTAACAAATATGTGATATAAGTGGGGTGCTAATATCCAATGGCATGCTATCACATAAGTGACAAACCCCTCCCCCCCAAATTGATTATGCAATTGTTGTTTTCTACATTTTGAGTTGAGTTTTTATTTGTTTGGTGTTCATTAGTGATATTTTGGTGCAATTGTTAGTGTCTTTGGTTGAAGGAAGGAAGTTTACTTTTGAAGTTAGCTACTAGTAAATATCTATGTTCATTTAAAAATTTATTTGATTAACTATCTATTGTTGGCTTCAAGGAAAAAAACTTCACAAATTGATTTCCTTATATTTTTTCTACCACAATCTAATGCATTAGAAGCCAAATAGAAAAGGCCCCTTGTTCTTTGCACCGATTTAGAATGTTGTTTATATTTAAGGCATGTGCAACATCATCCATCTTTTCCTTTGTAGGTTTTTTTGAACAACCTTGCTTGTAAGCATTGGTGGGCTTAGTAGACTATTATTCATATTTCATGCTCAAATTGTATGGATTGTAGTGTTTTTTTATTTCCCCAAAAAAAAGAGGTTTTGGCATGTTTATTTATTATTATTTTTTAAATTGCATTTTGTGCAAGCCTTGAACTTTTCATTGGAGATTAATTCATTATTTTCTATGTTGGGGATTCTCTAATCCAAAATAAGGAAAAAGGAAAAAAAAAATCTCTTTTGGCATTGATCCTTTCCATTATTTGTTCATGCACTTTTACTAAACATTTTTTACCTAACCCTAATTTTCCCCATACAATTACATTGGCATTGTTTTCCATTCTTTTGTTATCTATAAACTTGAGAGTAGTTTTCTTTCCACTTGTTGCCCCACATGGCTACCATTGTCATGGACAAAAAACAATTTTGCAACATGAACATGGTTTGATAGGAATTTAATGAGAATGCAATGTGAGTTTTGGCCAACAAAAAAACAATTACCTTCAAAGAGCAAAGAGCAAGCTAACATAAATTCCATACCAATCTAGTTGGAAACATGTTTCTAAAGCCAAGGAAAAAGTTATAATTTATTAGCAACAACAAAGTGTCACCAATAGTGTTTTCTTTGCAGATTTTGTGTTGTAGCCAAAGTGGCCATAATATAAAAAATAATTTAACCAAATTTGGCATATAGCAAATGTTGAAAAAAAAGATCCTTGTATATTCTTGGCTAACTATTGGAAGATTTTTCTAAAATATTTGGGCAATGTAGGCCATTTTCTCCATGACAATTTTTTTTTATAGGTAGATCAAAATTTGGTAAAAATAGCTAGTAAAAAACCTTGATTACCAATGAGGATAGTCTAGAGGATGCCAACGCATTATGTAGATCTAATCCTATTGAAGCATCTTTATTGTGGCCAAGCAAAGAGTGCTTCACATGTTGCAAGCTTGTATAAATTAACTAGAAGGCACAACAACATCATTATTATCATGGAAAAAGGTTACCAAATAAGGAGTATTGCATTTTCTCTTAATCCTTCAAGAACGCAAAAAATAAGAAGTGCAAGAAAACTTTTTTAAATGTACAAAAAAGTTCATGGGATGTACGAAAATCATATTTTTTTCTAGAGAAAAAGCTTGTAGTAACATCATCACACCAACCTCCACCATATGTGTGGCACCCAAAGATGATTCCATCAAGGCTTTCCCATCATCTTGAGTTGCTCATCCATGAACAAATACCTCATCCATTAAGTACCAACTTTTGGTCACATGCCCCATTTTTAGAGATTCAAATTTAAGTTTTAAGGTTTAAGACAAGTTTTGCTTGAATGCATTTTTGTAGACTCACATTAAGAACATATGATGCACACATTGTCAAGATTATCATTAACGTTCTCATCAACACTTTCATTGAAATGTACCATGTAAGGTTACAAATGACAACCTCTTATAAGGCAAGCTAATGTGAAATGCGCAAACAATAAATAATCGCAACGAGTTTGATGCACTTGTAGTACAATGCCCAACATTAAAAAAAATCAAATTTTTTTTTACTATACCTGCACAATGATTAATGTTGTAAATATTTTGTTTACACAACAATTTCAAAAAAATAACATTTGGTGTAATGGTTAGAGTCTTCACTTCAACCCAAAGGTCCAAGGCTCAATATTTTTCCCAATTGTTTTTGCCAACAAACGAATGGATGAAAAAATCCATAAAATATTTAAATAGTTTTTAAGAGTTAGTTGCCTTTAAGAAGCATCTTCCCCGAGAAAAAGAAGACTACAAGTCCCAAACAAGTTCCTTGTGTAGTTGCCTTTAAGAAGCATCTTCCCCAAGGAAAAGAAGACTACAAGTCCCAAACAAGTTCCTTGTGTAGTAAGAAAAGTTCTTTGGGGAAAAAGACAATGTCCCAAGGGAATAATGAATTTTCCCACATAAGGGCCCAAGTTCCTTCAGGAGAAATGCACTTTCTCTACCTAGGGAAAAGCCCAAATTCCCTAATTGAAAAAACTTCCTTGAAGAGCAATGAATTTTCATTGGGGAAGGGCTAAAGCTCCCCAAGGAGAATTGCACCTTCCTCATGGACTAATGTATTTCTAGAGGGAAAGGCTCAAGTTCCTCTGAAAAATATATGTTCCAAATTTTCTTACAATCAGAACAATTTTATATTCATTTTTATATAAGCTTGCAAACTATCATTGGAAAAATTTCGAGGAGAATTACAACTTTGTATTTAGAAGCATTTTGGTTAGAACTCATATGCAAAAATTATGATCATATAAAGTTACTATAATTGTGTTGAGCCCAATGCCACATTTAACTTGTTGCTATTGTTTAGTATTTGCTTGTGAAATGGAGGTTGTTGCATGTTGAACAATTGTGGCATTGGAACTTGGTTCAATTACATTTAATAACTTTGCAAGCAAGCAAATCGGGTTGTGTGGAGCTGAAAGAGTGGCTCAAAAGATTGAGGAATGAACACTTATAATGTGGCAAGGTCATATGTAATTATCGCTATTTTCTTTCTTACTATTGGCTTGGAACAAAATTGTAGTTTTTGTTGAAACTTGTTTGCATCATTTTTATGATCTTAGGTTACTATAATTTCCATAATAGTGGAATTTCACAATCACCTACCTTCAAGTTATTAGCATGTGCATGTAATAACATATGTAGTTAGCAGACCTCATGTTAGAAGTGCAGATGCAAGAAAGATGTATGTTGCAGCTGTATTTTTAAGGACTTTCTAGGAAGTGTTGCAAAGTGTGTGTCTTGCAAAAAGTTGTGAAGTTTTGCAAAGTGTGTTTGTAATTGAAGGTTGTGAAGTTGCAATCAAGTCTCTTGCAAACTCTCTAAGAAGTGTTGCAAAGTGTGTTGTCTTGCAAAAAGTTGTGAAGTTGCAAAGTGTGTTGCAAAGTGTGTTTTGTAATTGAATTTGTTGTGAAGTTGCAATCAAGTCTCTTGCAAACTTTGTTACAATTCAGAAGTTTTGCAAATTCAGTTTAAATGGTGCTGCTGCCCAAATTAATTATAGGCAGGCCACCTGACTCACAAAAATTTGTGTAAATTCCCACTAATAAGCACATGTTAAGCTTTTATCTTATCACTCTGCCTAGCAGACAGTTGCTGCTGCTGCTGCTGCTGCACTAACTCCATGTCCAACTGCACATGTTTACAATTTGCAACAGCAGCTATTGTAACTACTTCCTTGAATTGCATGACCACCCAACTCACAAATCGCACAATTTTGCTTACAAAAAAAATTCTAACAAGTAGCCGCTGCTGCTATTGCTGCTGCAGTTACTCTTTTGGCATGGGCAAATGCAAATTCAGAGGATCGGCTGTTTCGTTCCTGGTGCGCTTCACTTTGTCAGTCTCCAGACCGAGGTGCTGATAACCCAAAAGTTGCAAGATCTGGTTGTCGGCGAAGTTGAAAGCTCGCTCCATTTGCGTTATGCAAAGCTCTATGGAGTGATCGTGGTAACTATTACAAGGCTTGCAACCCACGAAATGGGTAACAAAGGGCCAACGTTCATCGCCAAAACCGGGATGGTATTTCTCCATAATTTCCTCGTACTTATCCACGATGATCATCCAGTATCCATGCAGGTAGAAAGACCTCTCCAGAAACACTTTGTCGCTCCATACCTCACTCTGTGTTATGAGTAGATAAATCAGTGCCGACTGGTCGTCTGCTTCAAAGTCTGGTCTTTCTGCCAGAGTCTTGGTGAGGAGCTTGCCGGCTTCTATTCGGATAGGACCCTTGGGACCCATTGGAGCCCATACATCCAACAGATCTAGAGACCACTGACAATTCCTGAACAAGAAGCTGCCGGTGTTCAAGCTTACCCAGCTCTTGTTGGCCATCATATCGTCGAATCCATGAACCACCAGGTTATGGTTTTGGTACTTCTCAAGAGGAAGCTCGAACACCATATCCGTAAACATGGCATCCGAGTCCATCCACCAAATCCATTCCACCTCGGGATGAGCTAGCATCAGCTTTCGTATCAAAGGCAATTTGGACCAAAAGCCCGACATTTCTTGGTCCAAATGTGCCATGTTGTAAAAAAACTCAATGCCATGGAGACGGCAGTAGTCGATCTTATTCTTCATACCTTTCACCAGGTAGTGATCACCCACAGCATTATCACATGGCTTTGGCTGAGAGCCTGAGACGAGAAGAATCCGGCCCTTCTTGTCATTGGAAGTCTTGGCCATTTGTGGGTTCTTCGACAACCAAAGCGCTCGCTGCTCGTTCCAGTCCTTGATCTCGGGTCCTAGCGTGTAAGGCATGCTCGGGTCACGCGGTGGTGGATCATTCTCTTCTTCCTCCTTGTTTTCGACATCCCACATCCGCCTGAGCGCGTCATTGCTGGAACCACCACCACCACCCTCCTTTCGGTGAAGCCCGTGGAGCACTGACAGGTCTTGAGCTGCAGGGACGCTATAGAAATTGCGTCCTGCAAGAGTACCTCGGAACACCAAAAGGGTAACAAAACCACACAAGATGGTGACCTTGAAGTTGCTGAGCGTCTTTTGCAACTGCTTGTATTTGCGCCCTGTCCACAATCCATTCCACCCCCTCACATTAGGCAACACATGATTCTGAACTATCTCCCTCATGGCTAGCTGCCGCCTAGATCTGTCGCTACCCAGCTGCTGCTACTCTCTCCAGCTAGCTACTAATTGTTGCTGCAGCAATGTAACTATCTCTCTATCTATCTCCTTTGGTGTGCGTGAGCGATCATACAGTGACTCAAATCCCACCACCCACAGAATGGGTTGATATTCGTGTATTGCACTGCACTGCACACACAACATATAATATTCAAACAGAATGAAAAAGCAAGTAAAGTAGCTGGAGAAGATCAATGAGAACCACAAGAGTTCAGGAGAGAGAGAGAGAGAGAGAGAGAGAGAGAGAGAGAGAAGAAGCTCAGAGAAACAGTGTAGACAGGGAGCCTTAGGGTTTAAGGCGTCAGAAGTAGTAAAGACTGCAGCAGTAATAACTCTGCGATTGCTGGTTCTAAAAGCGATGTCAGTGAATATGAGAGAAATTTGGAGTCATTATTTTGCCGTGGAAAAGACATTCATGATATGGGCAGCAAATTTATGGACACTCATTGCTTGCTGTTCGTCGACTAGGATCTGGGGTTGTTGGATTTCAAGTGGGTTCTAAGTCTGCCAGCGGGATGGTGAGGATAATCTTCTGCTGCCATGTTTGGAGTTAGTCATCCGGGATTCGAGTAGTAAAGGAGAAGGAACAAGTCACAAAGACAGCGAGTGGGAAGCTTTGCAATGGGAAGTATTTGCAATGAGAAGCTTTTGGAGAGCGGAGGCATGCATGCAGCAGTCTATGGTTGCATTACAGGAGAAGAAGTTAGGACGCGAGTTGGCTATTCAGGAGGCTCGAAACTCAACCCTGATAACCATAGCATTGGTCATCATCCTGAATGCATTGAGGTCTGGGGGAAACACGCACACTCACTTCACACACACTCATCTCTCTTTCTTTCTTAAATTTGGATTTGCTCATGTACTTGTCACTTGCAGCAGTGATCTACAGGGCCTGAGGGTTCAGGTGTGGGATTTCAGTATTATCTAATATGCTGGATTGTGCATTCCACTTCCCTGTATGCCCATGCCCTGACTTTTGGAACACGAGAGAATCCCAATGTTCTACCTTTCACAGAACATACCACAAATTTGAACCAGAGAGAATGCTATCTTCTTTGCAATTAGGTTCGGTCTTGGGTGTGTGAGAAGTTGCTCAATCAATTTGTTTGCGGATGGAAGAATCAAGGAAAGTGATTCAGAGTTCCATGTCTTTTGATGTGTAGAAACTTTCCACACATGCAGCAATCAACACCTTTAAATTGTTTTTTTTTAAATCCTTGTCACATTTTACATTCTTGTCCTGACATTCGGTGCTCTTTTCAGGCTGGGTAGGTGGTTACAGGTTTGCACTTACCTGTCTACAAAAGTTTCATTGATTTGTTAATTGGACTAGTTGGTTACAGCTCTGTCTGCCAAAAAATAGTTCTTAGAATAGATTATGTTGACAAGACTCTAATGCTTGTTTGCAATGCTGTCAGGTGGAGTATGACCCAAAACTGATATCATATGCAAGACTCTTGGATGTGCTTTGGGCTAACCACAATCCCACACGTATATTTGGCGAAGGCCCTGATGTTGGTCCTCAATAACAGGTAAACATGTATTTTCGCCTTTCATTACTGTTGGCTTTGGAGGGTATATACAGCCATGACAATTGGCAACTTGATCCAAGATTTTTCTTTGATTACTTAGTTTACGTTACGGAGGAATCAGCATGGAAAATCTGTGCTGATCACAGTTGAATTTTTCTTTCTGATTATACAACAGGCTAGCATCATGCTAAAGCCTGATTCAACTTCTTGTTGTGGTTAACAATGAGTTTCTTTGAGGTGCTTGCAGAGAGACATGCTATGTTTGCGAGCATGTTTTTGTCAACACTGTTGTGGGTAGTAGTGTATTGCAGTATCTGTTTTTCTGGTCCTGTGATTCAACAGTTTGCATGTGTTAACCAGCAGATAAGGATTTGTTAGGGTTGTCAACTTACCTTGTCTTCTATCTTATGAGCTGGTTATTCAAGTTATGTCTATTTGATGCTATCTCTTCAGCAAAGATAGGATAAAGTCATGCTTTTTATAGAAGAATGGAAGTAATTGACATCTAGCTGACAGCACCATAAGCCAGTAGAGGGTATTGTGCTAGCCAAAATGGGGGCTTTGTATTGCAATATCAAGTCCTCATGAATCTGGATCCACTTTTGTGAAGCATTGAAGGAAGAGATGAAGGAAGAGGTTGTAGCTTCATGAATCTGGAATCTTTTTGCAAAAATTCCCAGGTTCTGTGATTGTCAGTCTGTTGCAATTTGTGAAATTTCCTTATTTTATTCTTTTGAAAAATGCCCAGGGGTTGGTGGTTTTCATTCTGTTGTCACAATTTGTGAATTTTTTAATATCATACTAGAAGTATTTGTTTCCTTCATTCACAGTGCCATCTGTCTATGCTTGGCATTGGAGATATGTCACCAGTGGCATCTAAGCAGCAGGACTATTGCTTTGATGAGAACTGGGACAATGCCGACCATGACAGTTGAGCAAGCCCAGCAGAATTTCCAGAGGGTGATGTCACAAACATTTGTGGCTTTAAGATTGGTGGATTTAGGGACCTCATATAGAGTATGTCATTGAGGATGTCTGCTTGCACTTTGCCAAAATACTTGCTCTGAAGTCTTAGTTCGTAGCCCTGCTTGAGTGTTGTGATATATGTCCACATTTGTCCAGAGATCTGTCTTTGTCTCCTGAAATCTATGAAGCTTTTCACCATTGCACAGGGTTCACATTCAAAAGTCATGATTGTCTTGTTCTTCTTGTTTGCCCCCACTTCATGTTCTTCTTTGTTTAATTGGTAAATTCAAATATCTTACCACAAAAGCACCATTGGTGATGTTGGCGCACTCTCTGCTTCTAAGCACCTGAGCCATATCATGCAGTTATCATGGTGCCCAGATTTTTGAAATGTGGTGTGTTAGGTAGAGATATGGTGGATATGGTATTTGGAGGGAGTGTATAGATTTGACTCTTCATGAGGTACGACATCTGCTGCTGCCTGCAAGACTTTTTTCTTAAAAGCTCACCTCCAAAGATCTTAACAAGTGAATTTCTTGGTCTGTACAGAAAAGGTATTCGAAGCACTGATGGCTCTTTGAAGTAATGAAATGAGGAAGCTCCCATGTCAGGTCCTTCCCCTTCTCCAAAACAAAATCATAGCCATCTGCTTAAAAAGCAAACTGCAACAGGTTCTTTACACTGGGTGAGGTCATCGAGGGTGATGGCTTTCAGGATTCGGGTCTGAAGCTCGGCTCTTACCTGACACTGGGCCCTCTTTCCCAGAACAACCCTCTTCTGAGTCCTCCCAAGGGGTTTTTTTACTCACAATAGAGTTATCCCTAAAGTAACCCTGTCTTCACCCTGTCTTTGGGTCTCCTTTCACCCCCTGTCCCCCCTCTTTCAGTGGTACCCGCAAAGTAAAGGACATTCTATTAAATGTCAGTATAAAATGCTGCAACTCAGTCTGAAATGCTGAAACTCAACATTTAATGCACGAGGTCCAAGACCAATTATAGAAGTTGTAAAGTTAGGATCAGTAAAAATATATGTAGCAGCAGTGGAGGCGCTCGTGTAAAAGGAAAGACAGGATGAAACTCAGTTTACCACCAAAATTTTGATGGTTTTTTGAGTTTCATCCCCCGTTGAAATGTTAATGTACTTTTCTGCAGGTTTTTTTTGGGAATCTCACCCTGTGGATGACCAAACTCAGGGTTCTGGTGCTGTGTTTTTTCTTACTTTACGGATAACTCTAATATATTGCCAGAAAGAAAATTAAATATTTAGAGGTTTGAAAAATATGTGTGTATGGAGGTTTTCAGTTGCTGTAAAAAACCCCAGATTCATATGGTAGGTGGTTTTTATTGTGTAGCCAAACATAAAGAAGGTTGATAAAAGATTTATACTTTTATTTCTGGTTTATAGCTGGATTTGGCTAAATCTTCCTAGTGACGATTGCCACTTTTTCTACATCTTCAAATGCATGATTGCCAGTTTAGCCACAAACAGAAATTCCAAAAAAAATACATTGGTCTTGAAGGTCTTGTTGGACTAAGATTTTCCTTTTTCCAGGAGCAGTCCTAAGACCCCAGGCCCGTTTTCAGAGACACATGTGAGGAGTCCACAGTTTGTTGGTTGGCCCTTACAGTAAACTATCTACTCTGTCTCACTTTGATGAATTAAACATCACTCCAAAATAATGTGCACACACTGCACAATGCATGTAACTCAGATTCTGGCATAAAATGATGATGATGATTATTCCAAGCAGCCAAAATGTTTTATAATAATTGTTTTTTCTTTTGTTTCATGTATAATTGAGTAGTGGTCCGCGAGGAAGATGTTGCATGCAGCCTAATTACTAGAGGTGCAGCCAGAAAAGGATGAGGATGGTAGTAGCAATGTATAGCCTATTTCTTACAAAGCACTTCACATTATTGTTCCAGTTCATTCCTTCCAAACCACTTCACATTAAATGTAGTTTCAGTTCCTAGTAAAGGAGTGATGATGCAGACAATAGAGAGAGACTATGTCAAGACATTGTCTAGATTTCCTGAGTGAAAAGTAAAAATGAAGTGACAGTGTCATAAGTGAATATAATTTTGCTCCTACAATGGACACATTTTTGTAGATGCACCCAAGAAAAAGAGTGTAATAAATGTGATCTGACTGCTGCTCAGTGTTTCTCATTGGTCCAGGTGGTTTGCTATTACCTAGCCTAGGGTCAGTTTCCACATTGACAAAACGAATAATTATTTATTTTCAAAAAATAATTTGGCTTTTTTATTTTAAAATTATTATTATTTTCATCATCTACTATAAAATTGTGATATGAATAGTGAAATTATTCAGAGTGTAGACTGATAATTACGATGATTTTCAACATGTCAACATTTATATTTTCATAAAATTTCATTTCGATATTTTGAGGATTATTTAATGACGAAAGTGACCTTAGGGTAAGGTAGTAGACCCAACCTATTTGCTTATCCCAGTTTCA
>Ga0209611_10008629_pt1 | contig 15820 bp, 9 predicted proteins | sample S1TSphgellanicum_3_FD_187693 | JGI IMG/M metagenome (GOLD analysis project Ga0209611, IMG submission 187693) | Host-associated microbial communities from peat moss isolated from Minnesota, USA - S1T2_Fc - Sphagnum magellanicum MG (SPAdes) (version 2) | ecosystem: Host-associated > Plants > Peat...
GCCAAATTTTGGCATTCCATCTTGCCGAAAACCGTGTACGATTACGTCAATCACAACCCGTATGGTTCCGTCCACATATGCACTCCACCGGGCAGGCAACCTGGCCCCCTCCCTCCTTCCCTCGCTCCCGTGTGTGTGTCTCGTTCTCTTTCTTTCCCCAACGGTTCTTTATATTTTTGCAATTGCTGCTAAAAGAAAAAAAAGAGGATAAAAAAGGCCCAAGAAGAAAGTGAGAGCAAGGAAAAAAAATGGCCCAAGAAAAAAATGAGAGCAAGGAAAAAAAAAGGGGGGCTCGGTCCTTAGCATTTCCCACTCCGGTTCTTTAACCCGTCGATCCCCCCCGGCCGGTCCTTGGCATTTCCCACTCCGATTATTTAACCCGTCGATTCCCCCCGGCCGGTCCTTCGCATTTCCCACTCCGATTATTTAACCCGTCGATTCCCCCCGGCCGGTCCTTCGCATTTCCCACTCCGGTTGTTTAACTCGTCGATCCCCCCGACCGATCCTTCGCATTTCCCACTCTGGTTCTTTAACCCGTCGATTCCCCCCGGCCGGTCCTTCGCATTTCCCACTCTGACTATTTAATGATTCTGTGATTTTGTTACTTTTTATGAAATACCCTAACCCAGTGATTCTTTTGATTCTGAAAATTTTTCAAATACCCAGAACCAATGAGTCTAGCTGGATGGATGACTGGACGGATTGAGGGGAAGCCGACCAAACGCACGGATTTAAGGGAAGCTTCATTTGGTCGGGACCATCGTTCGTTTACTATATAGGATGTGGGACATGTTTTGACAAGTCTCAAAGCCATGCAAAAACTGCCCTTTTCATAAATTCTCTTAGTTCCCTAAACAGTTCCAACAAATCTTCAAATTTTAATTCTCCTATTATGCATAACAATCTCGGAGAGAATTCTTATTGTATTTGTAAGGCATCTCAAATATAGGAATTTGACCATTACAGTGGATTGCCCTAAGCGAGTCCTCTCATGAGGGTGTTTTTTTCGAAAGATTAAAGATTTTCTATGATTCTCTCGGTTATTGCAACATTGATTAACTAAGTTGTTATATAGGGTACGGCTCTGCTGTCGGGGAATTACTTCCGGGACCTTGGGCTCCACCTTCGGTGCTCACGGAGTAATTCCTTGATAGCAGGGCCTTACCCTATACAAAACTATCGTGCAAACTTGGAACGTGGCTTCTAGTTCTCAACTATCAGGGTTTTGCTGGCACCGTTGGCCGTTGCCAGTTCCCGTCCACTGAAAACCGTTGCCAGCCTAATACCTGTGCAAAATTACACTTTCATAAAATCTCATAACTTGGAAAATAGGTTTTTGATTCTCACAACAGTTCCAACAGATTTTGTTGTTGACTAAATTTCCCAATTTATCAAATTTTTATCAGAATAATTTTTGATACGGGCAGTTTTGCACAAGGGCCAGGTGATTTGGACCCTAGGCTACCTAAGTATTTCACAAAAGTTCCTTAGGCTACCAACATCAGTTAAACTTCTTCATAGGTTTGTTAAGCTTTTCACCTAAGGTCCCCTAGCTTATTTCCTTGGCTAAAACTAAGCTATTCACATAGGCTACAGCTTTGACACAGCTTAGTCCTTTTGTTATTTTGACTAGGGTAACCAAAAGGGGTATCTAAGAACAAAAATGAAAAAAAGAGGCAGGGCATTTTTTAAAAATTAATACACTGGGCCCGTTTGCGGAGGAAATATTCCACTTAATAACGTGCCTTCAAAATACACCAGAAATTTTCTGCTGATGCTTTATGTACTTGGGACCACAGGCATGTGCCCTTGGTCTAAACCATCTGGGCCCTAGCTTGCCATTGAAAAGTCCCTCTTCTCCTATACTGAATATCAGGCAAAATGTATGTTCCCTTTTTGTTATTGAAAAATCCCATTTTGTCCACAAAGCCTATATGAGCAGGGTTGGTTATTTATTTATTTATTTCATTTTTTCGATATAAAAATTGGTAAATTTTTTCCAATAAATTAGCAGAATTAGTCAAATTCTAACTAGAAAAAATTCCAATTTTTTTGGTTGAAAAACTGACAAAATTCTGTCCCTAAAAAAAATCACTGTATATGAGGTCTCTACAAGTTTTAGAAATCCAACTTCACTTTTCTTACAATTTCTCACTTTTACATAAACATGGTCATGGACCTCAACTCAATACAATATACATATATATATTCCCTAAGCCACATGTGTTGACATTTAACTTTTTTGGAGCCTGGGGTATTGAAAATAGAACCCCTTGTGCCACAGAAATGGGAAATTATTAATTTAATAATCGGGGTGCGAAAACGTTTCCACTTTTTTGACCAAATGGTTTGATAATTTGTAAGTCTAGGAAAATGCCAAAAATGGAACCATCCAGTCAATTTCTTGAAGTATCTTCATCCAATATTAGTTACACGTTATATACAACGTTTTTTTTGGTGGTGAATTTTTGCAACCTAGAGACCTTTATTTATGTTATCACATACACCCTTGTTTCTTTGAAAAAAAAACACCATTTTTTGACTCAAAAAATAAATTTAACAAAAAGAATCAGCATATGATAGATAAGCTAGTGAGTGAACACTTAAGCTTTTAAAGGGTGTGTGTTTAGTCCCTTGTCACTTCTAGTGCTAGAGATTTGAAGGGTCAAAATAGCCCTTCACTTGGCATCCCTATAGCCATTTATAGACCTCCATTTGGATTTGAAATGAGCCAAATAAAACCTCCCAAAATAAGGGGTATTGAAAAATATTGGGACCTCCTCTGAACCCATATCCTCCCATGTGCAACCAATGTGCACCTGATTACCAAACATACTAGACTTTTGAAAATGAACACACAAAAAGCCCATCACCAAACAGAGGTAAGGGCTTTGATGTCTGCATTTTGTTTCAATTTTTACACCTCACACCCATCACAAAGTTATTTGGGGGACAAAATGTATATATATATATATTTTTTATGTTTGTAAAAAAAAAACCCCTCATCAAACAGGGGTGCCCCACCTGTAATCACATTTTTCTAGTCTTATAAACCCATGGCCACCCTCAATTATGAGGGAGTTTGTTAAAGGGACAATTTTGGATTACTGTTTTAAAGTAGCTACAAAAATCATTACAAAAAAAAAGTTGCAAAAAATATCTACCAAAAATATTTTTAAAACTATTTTATTTTTAAATAGTCACAAAATACCAATAATGCTTACTAAAGTCTGCACCAATGAGCACCAAAACTACGTACTAAAATAAATTTATTAGTCTTTGTAACCTTGCCATTTGGGAGGTCACCAGTCCCAAGACCTAATGAAGCTGTAATGATTTATATATATATATAGTTTGGAAGAAAATGAATCAAATTGGTTGCATTCACATTTTAGGCCAAAGTAGGTGACATTGAAATTTAAGTCTCTCTCTCTTTGTTCTTCCTTTCTCCCTTTGCTAGGTGCTTTGTTTTATAAAGTTTTCCAGGGTTTCATCATTCAAGTGCCTAATTGGTTTTAAGTGAACTACTGGAGACTAGTGTCAGTTTCCACATTGACAAACCAAATAATCATTCTCTTTTCAAAAAATCACTTTGTTCTGTTATTTTAAAATTATTATCATTTTCATGATCTGCTATTATATTGCCATATGAGTAGTGAAATTATTCAGAGTGTCACCTATGTTAACTGTAATGATTTTCAACAACATATATTTTCACCAAAAAAAAATTTCGCTATTTTCAGGATTGTTTAATGATGAAACTGACCTTAGGGAAAGGTATTAGTTTGGGGTCTGGACAATTTGAAAATTATCAATGCATTGGATTTTTATTACATATATTGTATCAAGGCTAAAGTCCACTTGATTTGTCAATAAATGAATAAACTAGCATTGGAACCCACATGTCTTTTTGAATCCAAAGTGTCTTTGATATTTTGCAGTACCTTCATATGTCCATTTCAATACAATGGCCATTCAAATGTTTTGCAACATTCACAAGACCACTGGTTATGAAGGCCCTAAAGATGTGTCCTAAATTGCTTCCTTCATTCATGAGCTCGTTCAAAGCTTTCAGCATTTAGATACACGGCCTTAAAAGGTGTGCCTCATTTCACATCCATCCACCCAAGAAGGAAGAAAAAACTGTAGCATTAAGGTCTGGGGTAGCAGATTATGTCATTTCTTGACCACATTATCTGACATAATCTGCAGGTGATGATAACCGTACACTTGTAACAGTGACTAAAATCTCTGTTGAACATGAATTTTCAAAAGTAAAAGTAGAATCTGCCACCCCAGACTGTAATCTCAGGGAATGGTCTCACACTTGCTAATTATGTTCCCTGCATCACCTAGCTTGCCCTAACAGGCTTGCCTAGCACCTTACCCAACATAGTGGGCAGGGGATTGACCATTCCAGGATACATAATGTCTTCTCAGTCGGAAAAACAAGGGAAATATTTGCCTATAAGGAAGTAACACCTCCCCTCAATACATGCATGTTCAAGGCAGTAAGGGCCCCCCATGAGAACTCAGTCCTGAATCCTGATAGAAGGCCAATAATGGACTTCGAGTATTAAATGCAATGTTCTGCATGTTCTTTACAAAGTTGCAATGCCTTTCAAGAGCTTTTTGTTGAACAAGTACCAAATACCAACCACCAAAGTAACCCAGGCAAGGTGCTTCGGTGGAGGTTTAGTACTACCATCCAGTCTTTGTGTGTTTGTTTCTGTCTTGTGTAACTGAAGTGGCAATCATCTTTAAGACGGTTTTGCCAGATTTGGCAACAAGAAAAAATGAAAGTAAAAGCTGTAAGAATCCTTTTATATTTTTGGTTACTTCTGGACCTTAGTATATATTCTGATGATTTTTTAACATAATTTTAATTTTCGAAATTTGGCAACTATAAACCCAAAAAACACTATTTTTTGCCATTTTGGAAAAAAAAACTCACCATTTAGGGAAATTTTGGCCCGCAAATATACTGCCTGTCGTGGAATGGGAATGATGACTGGAAAGAAACTCTGGTTGTGCTGGGGTTGTGCAAATCATGAGCTTAATCGCTTCCAAACACTGACTTGTAAAATAGTTGTGCTTCCTTTATGGGCATTTGCAGTTGGTCTTCTTGCCAGCCAACAGCCTGAGAAACATTCAAAAGTGGGGTGGGTGCACCATGAACCAAAAAGAAAAGAGGAAACAAGAGGCAATAAAAACCGGTTGTTTGCATGTCTAGTATTTGGAACAAATAAATGTTAGATATGTTTGCGTGTTCATTACAAACGAGTCAGATTGGAGCTCAATAGGTCCACGCCAGAAATCAATAGTAAAACCCTTGAAAGTAAGCTTGAATTTGGTAGAGTATGATTTGTTTTTGCTTTTTCCTTTCTCCTAGAGAGGTTACGATAGACATTCGCTCATTGATAACATTGAGCAGAAACAAAAGTATCATTCTAAGGGCAACTCCACTGGTGCTCAGTATGTGACTCTGTAAATTAAAATTCGATGAAGAAAAGTCAAAATATGCCCATTTGGCTAGGCAAAATGGATCTGGCCCAGCATTTTTGTTCAATTTGCTGAGACTGGTGCAAAGGTACTGCAAAGCCTAACACCAGCCAAAGAAGTGTTCATTAAATACAATCTGACCGCTGCTCCTTCTTTCAGATTGACCAATAATAATAATTGGCCAGCTGGCTTGTTAGTAGTAGTGTCCCACCTATTTGCGGTCCCAATCTTAGTTTTATGGGTGGGGTTGGAAAAAAGTGAATAACTAAACTTTGATGTGAGAATTATTTTTGCAGGGTCACATACTGAGCACTGCATGAGATGCTCTAACCCTTAAAACTCTCAGAATGTTTAACAAAAATTATATTCTAATAGAGATATTGGTAAAGTCCATGAAAATGGGGGCTTAGACCCCATGTTCGGCCAAAAGACCATATGATGCACATGACATGGGATGAACGTGGTAGACAAGAAAAAAACTTGGGTCAAAACTCAAAAATGCATTGATATTGGTGAAATTTGAGTTTCACCCTGAGTTTCTTGCTTGTGTGTGTTTAGGGTTTTGTGAGAAGAACCATTCTCATTAGTAGCAATGTGACGAAGGCTAAAGTCAATGAGCAGAGAAGTCGCTAAGCAAGGAAAGAAGTTACTGAGTGAAAAAAGAAGTCAATGTGATTTTTTGTGAAAAGCACATTTCTTAATTTTGTGTGACAAAAGCTAAAATGAGTGAGGACAATAGTCACTATGATTTTGTGAGAAGCATGTTTCTCAATTTTGTGTGACACAAGATGAGGTGAACGAGGAGAATAGTCATTATGATTTTGTGAAAAACACATTTCTCAATTTTGTGTGACAAAACTGAGGCGAACGAAAACAGTAGTCATTGTGGTTTTGTGAAAGAACATTTCTCAAGTTGTGAAGGAAGTTGAAGCGATCAAAAAGCTTTAAGGAAGCATGCAAGTTCTTGAAATGAACAAAAAGGTTGTGAAAGTGCAAGAATTTTGGAACTTCCATTTTGGAAACATGAACACAGCTACAAAGGGGTTAAACTTGCTTGCTTTTGGAACTATGGAAGCAATTAGAATGATTAGAGAAGTTCAATAGTTGAGGAAGCTCAAAGAAACAAGCTTGGGTGTGCATTGGTTATAGAAGTTTGACAAAGTTTGATTGCATTTCCAAGGTTGCAATTTCGTTTCTTGTAAGCAACCAATAGGAAATGTATTATCAAAACAATGAAATGCATCCTTGTATGGTGAGGATTTAAACCTCTTTGAAGTAATGGCTATTGTAAGCAAAGCTTTTAAATATGACCCCAAAGTGTTTTATGATTTTCAAAAAGAGTTTTCTATTTGGGAAGATGTCCTCTTATGTGTATTGTCTTTTTCCACACTTTGTTGCTTTCTTTCTACCCTTTGTTACAAGTTCTCCAAATCTATACAAACCTTAACTGCCAACCAATTAGCTAAACCTTTCAACAAAATTCCCTCACACCAACCTTAACAAATTGAATCTAAATTTGATGCATATGGACCCACATCTTGCCCCAACCGATCTGAATGCAAGTTGTTGCCACCTCTCATGGACTCTCTCGTGATTTCACACATTTTCCCACACCATCCTATGACCTTCCATGTTTTGGTGCATGTGACGAGTGAACAAGGCATGGTTTATGGTTGTTGCAAAAAACATCTTTTGGAATGCAATGGAAATGGTAAGAATAAACCATAGACCTTACCTTTTTTCTATTGCTAAAATTGGTAGTTCAAGGATATGTCTTCAAAAACATTCTAAACTTGAATTAAACTACTTAAAAATGTGTTTGGACATTGCTAACCTAAACCATCACTTATGTGATTCAAATATAAAATCTTCATGTTATGCTTCTACTAGGTTACAATTCCCTCAATAGAAGACTATAAAATTTTCTTTGCAATCCATTCTCTTTCTTGGTTGATCTAGTATGGCAAGTATGGATGGTTTGGCAAATTCTGACCTTTTTATGGAGTTGCAAGCAAATGACTACCATTCACCTACATAGCAACATGTTTTAGCTATAACACACTAGAAAACAAAGGTGCTACAAGAAGACAAACCCCATAGAGCGCTAATGGAATATGTAGAATTGAATACATTGGCAACTGTGTATAACCTTCATTATGGGCACTATAATAAGGGCAAGAAACATGTAACCCAATTGATTCTTAGTAAGGTTTGGAGGAGCATATATCCACATACAAAGAAAAATATTCGAACTATACATTCCAAGAAAAAACATTAAAAGACTAATGAAAAAAGGCATTGAAGGAATTGAAAATAGGGACATCCAATCAAGATGATTCTAACAAAACCACTTTTCAATGTGTTGATGTTTTAGAACAATTCAAAACCATTGATGGACATGCATTTAAGAATGTATTAAAAAGCTAACAATCTTTTATAATGGTGCAAGACTCACACTTGCTATTAATATTTCAATAGACACCAAAGCAATTTACGTAGGGATTAATCTCCCAAGTTCTATATCAACTCAAAATTTTAATGGTCCGATTGAAAAGCATGTTCAACTTATGTTAAAATACTTAGTCTATTAGTATTGTGTCCATGGTTAAACAATTTTGGTCTAATAGTGAAACTAGATATTCATTATTATTGGCCTATGTTGGCATTACCCAACTAAAACATAACAAGGCCAAAATTGCAAATTTGAAATGGGCTAAGCAATTTGGTGTCATCTCCAAAAAGAAATTCAAAATGAATATAAAGTTTACCTTGGGTCTTTAACACTCTATTTCAAATAAATCCAAAATCTCACTTGTTTATAAACTAAAAATTTGAATATTACAATAGAAAGTTTTTAGGACAAATTGGAATTTCCAAAAATAAAGACAAGTTTCAAACTTGTAATCCTGGGGGGAGGGGGGACATTAATATAAAAAAATAGAAAATACATGAGTATAAATGTAAGGTGCAATATATTGGTTGTTGGGTAAAAATTATAAGTTAATTAGTGAGAAAATAAGGTACATTTTATTCAAATAATTAGTTTAATTATAATATAAGGAATGTAATAATCTGAAATAATGAATTACAATTGATATAAGGTGGCTTTAATATGTATATATTAGATAATTAGATAATAATAGGGTGATAAAAAATAGGTTGGACAATTATCTAATACCCCTCTAAAAATGATCAATTAATGCACATAGATCCCAAACTTTACACTAAGTGTCCCCCTCGGGCTTGTAATTTTGAATTCCAAACTAATATTCTCTTCCGAGAGGTAAATAAATAGATTCGAGATGAAAATAATAATTTAGACTTGAAATTCCAAATTGCAATATTAATTTTGATTTTTCCAAAGGTAAAATAATAATTTCAGAATTGAAATTTCAAATTGCAATAGTAAAAAAGATTTTTTTAGAGGTACAATAATCATTTCAGCGTTGAAATTTCATGTTGCAATAATTAAAAAATGATTTTTCCAAAGGTCAAATAATAATTTCAGACTTGACATTTCAGGTTGTAGTATTAAAAAATATTTTTCCAAAGAAAAATATTAATTTTAGAATTCAGATTTCAAGTTGCAGTAATAAAAAAATATTTTTTCAGACTTGATATTTCAGCATGCACTAAATTATTTTTTAATTCCAAAGGGTGAAATTCCAAATTCCAAAGGTGAAATACAAGTTTCAATCTAGAAAATTCAAAGTACAAAATTCAAATTTTAACTGTCCAAAAGGGAAAATTGAAAAAATTTAATAATAAAATTCAACATTCCAAAATGAAATAAAACTTTCCGAAAACAAGTTTGAAGTTCTTCCTTTCATCTTTCCCCACTAGATTCCAAAATCATATGTACTATAAACCTATCCAAAATGGTCCCTAAACCTTTGTAAACCCTAAAACTTTCCATTTCATCCAAAGTCTGCTTGATTTCCCATTTGTTCCCTTATGACCTCAAAAGTCATATCCATTTTTCACCTCTAGAGAAAATTTGTAAGTAGGGTAGTGCTATGAAATAAGCAGCTAAACCTGGGTTGGTAGAGTCAAACCTTTTCATTAGCCTTTGCCACTTGCTCTTGAGTCCCCCAATGCCCCATTCCACTTTAACCCTATATCGCACATGCATCTTATTGTATGCCTTCACCGTGCTCAAGTGTGTATCCAGACACCATTCATGGCAACCAATCCTTTACATGATAAAATTTCATTTCCCATGTAGCCTAGGTCTCAAGCAAATATTCAAAATACTCATCCGTGTGTGCAAAATGGTTATGCCAATTGGCATAGATATCGAAACGCCACAATATGGTTACATCATGGAACAACCTCAAATATCCAATGTCAATGTAAATGAAGAGTCCTTGGTTGTCAACAATGATTGTGATGTTCATCAGATAGATATTTTTCCTACCGTTGAACCAAGTCTAGTGCACCACATTATTCCATAGCTTGTAGATTTCCACCAAGGTTCTCTCAATGAACCCAATGCAACATGAGAAGTCCCAAATCCCCTTTGCCAACTTACATGGCCAATCAGAAAACCTACAAACTTCTCTAGTTGATCTTGCATGGTTGATGATAGTTGGCATCGCAAGTAACACCAACTCTTCAAAATCAGCTAAAATGAAGTTCATCAAGATTCAAAATAATTTAGGTGTTATGCATAGTGTTGCTAGGATGTCTCAAATTCCAACATTTGGGTCTATGGACTAATCAACACCCTCCACCATTTTGGTCACAATGAAAAACTCCTTTGAACTAGTGTGGCAACCGAAGCTACTTGAAATAACATGAAAACCTCGACATCCATGTCATTGATGTTCTCATTAACATTAACCCATCATAGCTAGAAGAGTCTAAGGTGCTAGACAAATTTGAAAATTTGGAGGGATCAATCATATTTGCTTTTATGTGAAGAATGGTCCACCCAAAGGGTCTATGTTCAAACCAAAAAAAATCTAGAAAGCCTTTTTCTGAAGCTTAATTTTTGCTCTATCGTAAAAAGATCAAATTTTGTTAATGTTAAAGGGCAAACCTATGCTATCACTATAGGACAAAATGGACAACGGTGTATTGTCATTGTAGGACAAAGTGGACAAAGGTGTAATGTCATTGTAGGACAAAATAAACAACAAGAAGCTGAAATGATTAAGATTGGATGGAAAACAATTTGAATTAATGTTCATGGTAGGAAAATAGGAAGGACTATTGGAAGAGTTTTAAGTTGGGTGATCATTAGGAATTGAATGGTTTTGATAAGGAAGAAAAGTTCATGGGAAAATCTAGAGGAAGATTTTGATGAAGAACAGTTGTGATGTTTTGGTACTTGTTTTTCTTTTCTATTTTCAATTCCATATGGTCTAAATTCTATTTTCAGATTACTACAAATGTCCAATATATATGGAACATTGGTGCAAATATGGATTCTAGAACATATTTATGTTTAGTTTGATTTTTTTATTTTTGTAGTTCATTATTATTATAAAATTTTAATGTTTGGAGAATAATATGTTAAAATATAAAAATTTAAATAATAAAACAATGTCAGAAGATTAACATTTACCATTTAACAACCATGCCCAAGAATGAATTTGGGGTAGAAAATTCAAGATTATGTGGATTGCTTTTGATTTTGGTTGTTCTTGTTATAAGCATGCAAAGATTATTATGCACAAAATTTTATTTTTCTTTGGATTTACATATTTAAAATTGGTTAAGAAGTTGTTAGGATTCAAATTGAAACAAAACAATTGTTGTAAGGATTTAAATCTATAACAATTTTTTTTTTAACCAAAAAAAACAATGGAATGGGGACAAACATGAGTCACATGGTGACTTAAAGTTTAACAAAACAACTAAATCAAGTTCCAATTCGACAAAATGAAAAAAAAAATGTAGTAGAAATGGAATCATCATTTTTGGAGGAAGCAATGAAATTTCACACTCTAGAAAAAGTCCAATATATAATGTCAAAAATATCCAAGAAAGATGATTGGGTTGTAGGATAAAGGATGTTGTTTATAACAATTATGCAACCTCGATAAACATTTAGTGGTAGAGCAATTAGGTGACCCAATGTCCAAGAAAGGTTTTCATTGAAAGCAGCGCCTCCTAAAGTTGAACTAGAAGGATGCGGAGACAATGTACAATCATGGCTACCCCTGCAAATTTGTAGGGTACAAAAAAAGGTTTATGAAAGTATAGAAATGAGTTTGTCATCTCAAATATAGGGTAATTTTTACATATCCGAAGAGGTATTGCATGTCCATGAAGAGGTGCAAAAAAGGTTGGAGAAAATATCAACAAACAAAAGGTTTGTTCAACAATCTACTTCACCAAATACCGTCAACTCCTTGATGAATGGGAAAAAGACTTGGACGATGATGAAGTTGAACAAACAATATCATAGTATGTCGAAATTATACTTCAAATAAAACATTTAGAAGAGCAAGTTTTTGCAACTGAAGTAGTGTACCAATCAAGGATGGAAATCGAAGTTGAACATAACACTCCACCAATAACAATAAACAATGCAATAACAAAGGCAACAACTAGTGCCAATGTCTTGCCACATAGTGAATCCAAGGTTAATCAAAGTTGACAAAACATACTTCTACCTAGAGAATGGGTATGGAGTAGATATGTTCAAGATGCACATCAAAAACCCATACCTACACCCAACTATTGTAGTTTTTGCAAATAGGAGGGCCATGATTCTACCAAATGTCCTTTTGTTGAGAAAGATATACAAGATGCAATGATCCATCATTTCCAAACCAAAGTATAGACTGAATTAGGTATGGAAGAAAAAGAGAACTCAATGATCATGTCTCAAGACATTACAAACCTAATACAATAATGAAATTATAAAAACGAAGTTTACCTTATAGAGAGGTGTGATGTGCATAAGACTCCCTTTGAAACTAGGGTGCTTCAAACAATTAAACAATTGTATTCTGCTTCAAAGAAAGTTAGGCTAACTACATTTCATCTTGCTTTAAATTATGCAAGAACCACAACTCTCAAATTTAATGGATCTATGCCAGGAATGTGGAATAGACAAATGGTAGACACTATAATAAAGAAGTACAAAAGTGTATCACCTCATGCTAGAGTAGTTTATATAGTACCACAATTTTGTGAAACAACAAAAAACGTGGCGTATGGGACAACTACAAAAGTTACATACCAGAATAGGCATGCACATGTTCATGAAGAAAGATATCCAATATCAATTTGCAGACTCTTATAATTTTATTTTATTTTACGACTGTGTTTAGATTTAGACTATAGTCTTATATGCATATCGTTACAATAGGGATGAAAAGAGACATTTTACAACATGACAAGGAATTTACATTTATGTGTGAAGGGTGAAAGCACACTAGGGGGGGTGGGAGGGGGGGGGGGGGGGGGGGGGGGGGGGGGGGGCACTTTAGGCAAGAAAATGTATTTTTTGGGGTACATTTTGGTATATTTTGGGGGCAATTTTAAAAAAATTTCATCGAACATTTTGATAGACATATAAAATGGATTTTGATTAAAAGGCATCCAACATAATTCTTGTCATCTTTCAAATGAAAGTAATTTGTCAACAAAATATTTTTTTCAACACACTTATGCTCATTTGAATGAAAAACTTGTCCACATGTTTTTTTGTGAAATCACATGAATCAAACTTTTCAATTGTAATTGAAGTGGTACAATCAATTCATATTCAATATATGTAAGTACTCCATCAAGTTTACAACTATTTGAATCATTTTTAGAATATATTTTCACTTTGTAGTATATCGTGATGACAACATATAAATTTTCACAAATATCATTTAATGCTAATAAAAAATGTAGTTTCTCTTGAAAATTGCATTATTTGGCTATTGAACTACTTTATTTCAAATACAATTTATGAAAACCTCTTTTAATATTGGCTTGGTGGAAGTTAAAAGTTACATAGTTTTGAAAACAATATTTGTGATTACATTTTTTGGCCACCGTAGTATGCTTTCACCCTAAAAGAAGGTATTTATGTATTTGAAGCATATAATTTATTATCTATACCATAGACATCAAGAGCAAGGTTTGTGGTTATGAGGAACCAAATCACTACAAAGTCAAATATGTACTATACAAATTGTCATCACACAAACCATAATATAGAGATGTGCAAAAAAAAAAGGAACCCATTGTAGTTGATGCCAAAGTTAATGCATAGGTTAATAAGCCTCCAAGATTGTTAAACTATCCTTGTTATATTTGTGGGATAATGGGCCACAAATCGACAAATTATCCAAAGTTTGGTGAAATAAAAACATGTTTAGGTGGAAAAACTATAGAAAGCAAATCTATAATTGAGTTAAAAGTTGCTAGCACTTGTTTCAGTTAACATGGTTAATGTTCATGTGACCACTTGAAGTAAATCCACTAAATAACAAGTGTTCAAATATCAAGAAACAAGGAAAAAAAACCACAACAGTTTGGGAAGCAACGGAAAGATTGAAAACATCAATGGTGGAGATTATAGAACAAAAGCAAATAGGCGAAAACATCCTTGGGTGGTACCACTAGGAACTACCTCTAGAAATGGTTAACGAACCAAAAATAACCAAATCATTTTCTTGGGCCCTTTATTTTAAATGTTTTCACACCTATGAATTAATATTTTTTCATTTTTATCAATTGTATGCCCTAATATATGGCTTGAAGTTTATTTTAGAATTTTAAAAATTGAAAATTGTTAAAATTTTGTATTCCTAATTAAAATGACCCTTTCACAAATTGGTAGCTTTAACTTTGGAAATTCATAACTAAATTATACTCACTGAATTAATTGCCTAATAAAAACCTAAAAGTCAAATGACTTCCAAATTACCTTAGGAAATTTTGTTTGAAGAGAATTCGGTTTGCTCCCTTAAACCTTGTCCGAAATTTTCAAAACCCTAAAGGGATTCCAATTCCCAAATTGGGAACTCCACTTGGGAATGTTGAGATCATTTCCTTGCACAATCCAGTAGGAGTTACGGGAGTGTGTTTGAATCCTAGGCATTCTCCCAACTTGCTTCCCTTCTCATGTTTTAACCTTGATTGCAAGCCCAAGGTGTGTGACTAAGGTTAGGGTCATGATATGAACCTAATTGGGATCATATATCCCCTATATTGATTATCACTTGATTGAAAAGCCACATTTTAAAATCATTTGGTGGTTTTGAAAGTGAAAATTTGTCGCTACAAACCAAAAGCACCATTTCCACTACCTTGGTTGTTCCTTTACAAAATTTAACATATATTGATCGACAAGTTTTTTTCCTTACAATAATGACGAAAAGAAATTTACATTAATTGCCTTGCATTCATCAGCTTTGCATCCATTAGGCCTAATTATAACATTATGTACATAACACTAGAATTTTTTTAAAAATCTATGACTCCACATATGACTGATTTTGTGGTCGTACTAGACATATGACTAAAGGCCCTTAGTTATAATAGATAAGTAACAAAGGACAAGTAGTCATTAAATGTTTGATGTGGCACTTTTCATCGTATAGTCATTAAGGACAAGTCATAGAAGACAAACCATATATAATGTTGAGGTATCATATAATGAATGATTAAAATATGATTGGCTAACATTAGACCTTTTAATTACTCAAATTTATGCCTAGGTTTTTCTAGATTTTTTTTTAAAAATAATTTTAATAAGTAAGTAAGTAGGTAGGAGTTTAATCTACCTAACCTGACTTACATAACCTACCTACATAACTATCTTAGTCTAACCTACTTACCCTAACCCTTTAAGAATGCACATAGGTTGCAAGTATTAACAATTGAACTCTTCACCTTCACAATGATAAACCAAATACTTACCCATGGATTACAATATTAAAAGGTGTCCAACTTTGGTCAAGTTTTTTATTTCACGTGTTTATTTCATATCATTACAAAACTATGAGGTAGGTAACGAGTTGTAGGATGATAGGTAGGAGGTAGGTAGGTTAAAGGGAATAGGAAATAAAAAGTAGGTAGGTAATTAAGTAGGTTAACGAGGTAGGTAGGTGGGTGAGTGGGTAAGTAAGTGGATGGGTGGGTGGGTGGTTAGATTGGTAGGTAAGTAGGTGGGTCATGTGTGGGTGCATTGGCATTTAGATGGTGGGTGAGTAGGTAGATGGGTGTGTGGGTGGGTAGGCAAGTAGGTCAATAAATAGGTGGGTGCATGGGTGGGTATATGGGAGGGTAGGTAGTAAGTAGGTAGGTAGGTGGGTGGGTTGGTGGGTAAGTAAATGGGTAGTAGGTGGGTGGGTGGGTGCGTGGG
>Ga0209611_10008630_pt1 | contig 15820 bp, 15 predicted proteins | sample S1TSphgellanicum_3_FD_187693 | JGI IMG/M metagenome (GOLD analysis project Ga0209611, IMG submission 187693) | Host-associated microbial communities from peat moss isolated from Minnesota, USA - S1T2_Fc - Sphagnum magellanicum MG (SPAdes) (version 2) | ecosystem: Host-associated > Plants > Peat...
AAGTATCAATTACAATCTATAATTGGGTACAAATGTGTGCATATTGACATTTATCACTAAAGAAATAGTTATCCAATTCAAAGTCTTCTGCATTTGTATGTTATGAAACATCAAAATGCAAACATATGAACCAAAACACTACACGACAATCAAAATTATTACCAAATGGCATACATGTTATTTTTAAATGAAAATGTTAAAATTTTCTTAATTACAACCAAAAAATTGATAGATTCTACAAAATATTTTGCATTTTCACTAAATTATATATTTAATTATTCTTTATAACTATGCATATTCATTATTTGTGAACATGTTTATGTTAGGAACTCTTGGTAGTGGAAAGACATCTTTCATTTGGTATTTGACCAAATACTATATGTTATTGAAGAAGAAGGTTATCCTTACTACAACAACAAGATGTGCAACATCACGGTTTACTTCAAAAGCTTCAATGTTTCATATACAATGCAAAGGATATGTTTGGCCATTACAAAAATTAAATGTTGAATTTCAAATTCTTAAAGAAGCTAACATCATCATTATTGACGTGTCAACATGATATAGGTTGAACATAATGAAATTAACAATAATATAAGTATATATGATATTATTATTTTACTAGTTAAATAATAGAATTTAAAATAAATATAAATAATGTAATTACATTTTTTAGTCATAAAATTAGTTGCAAGATGACAATGCCACATAAGCTAGTTTGGATGGATGAAAAGTTCATATAAATTACATCTTTATGCACTACCATTACAACTTGGTGTCACGTATTATCTTTTGCGAGTGGAATTTTATGTGTCTTGTCCAAGGTGACTAGCCATTGTAGTATCTCAAATGTGGTAATTACGACTAAAAATGAGTTGTAAATATAGTCATATATTTGTAAATTCCTTGTAGTGTTAGAAAAAAAATGTTTATAACAATATGGCGACAATTTTTATCATGTCAAAATCATGTGGTGCAATGGTTAAGTGGGGGTTTAAAACTTTTTCCTTCAATATGAAAGTGAGGGGTTCAAGTCTTCACACTTGCAACTTCACACTTGCAACTAAATGAACTAGCTTAACTATTTTAGTTTGCTAACTAAGTTAACCTACATTCCTAGGTAGGTTAAAGCCTACATTCCTAACATATAGGTTGGATTTTTAGCCTTTATACCATGTGGCAAATAGAAAATGCCACATGTTTACTAGCATGGGTGGAAAACATATCTATTTCATATTTAATGAATTATATCCAAGGACCATAATTTATGGATTTCATCACACAAAAATGACCTCCGTGACTTTATAGTTGCAAAAGTCACAATCGTATATTGTTTTGCAACTAAGCCACAATAATGATTAGATGTTTTAAATGATGTGTCCTATTCGATTACATAGTCATGTAGTCATGGATGTCTTCCATGACTAACAACCTAGTCATAAATCAAGTCACAAAAAATAACTTTTGGCGTCATGAACACATTCAATCTTAGGCCAACAATAAAAGATTCAATTGCATGCAACATGTCGTATTGGGAGCATTGGTTATGTTGATTGAAAAAATTGATTTAAAAGTTGGTGCTACAAATGGAACTATTGGAATCATAACAAAATTGGAGTTCAATTTAAAAGATAACGTTTACAACATTTTTGTTGCATTCAATCCATCAAGATACATGTAAATAGTTTGGAAAAAATCAATTCAAAATAAATATGATTTTCAAGGACATTTTTACAAAACATCATTTCTTTTAACATTATGTTATGCAATTATAAGGCACAAATCCCAAAGTGCAACGATATCATCCAAAGTAATGATACATATTTGTGAATCTTTTATAAAAGGATTGATGTATGTAATGCTATCTAGAGTGACAAGTTGGAAAATTTTGAAAATTGTTAACAATTTTCAACCCTCGAACATATAACTTGTGTTGCCATGGTTTTTAGAAAATGTGAACATTGTTGTAAATTGAGATACTAACACATGTATCATTGTAATCTAGTATGCACTATGTGCAATTCTTATGATTGGTTTTACCAATCTCCTTTCCACTCAATGCGCAAATTGGGCATATTTCTTTAGGTTCAAATCCTAGGTTCAATTATACTTTTAAAATTTTAAAGATGTCACTTCTTATGAAAATATTATAGATATACCAAATGTTATACTTACATTTTTAGTTTACAATTTAATATATGAAATGTTTAATGAATATTGAGTGTTAATTAATTTATCATTCAGACATATTTGTAATTGGGTAAAAACATCTTGTTAATTGATATATAGGTAATTGGAATATAATATGTTAACATTTAGTATGAAATATTTTTACAAAATTGGCATCCAAGTTAGATAATAATATGCACATTCTATCACACATTATAACTACATACCTTTCATGTTGACAACTTGCGGCCTTCTATAACTACTTGTTAATTTTATTTTTCTAAAAATATGAATTTCAAATTTAACAACTTTCCTTGTGTCATTATGACCTTGGTTTCATGAACCATTGGAACAAAACAAACAAACAACCTTCCCTCATATATATAGATATTTTTGTAGTTCATTTGAACTTTTATTTGAATGATTGTTTCAAAGTTTAAATTTAAAAAAAATAATATGAGATATACCCACATCTGATTAATAAAATTAATAATAGGCATCGCGCAAGTGTGGTTCCAAATTCCAATGAGTGTTGGTTGGATTTTGGTGTTTTAGTTTCCAAACCCAACCACAATATTAAAACACACCCTACTTTTAGACCCATTACACACCTTATAGGATTTCGGTTTTTTATAAAAACACGAATTGAAATGTTGTTCACCCACTAAATGAAAAGCATTATTTAATATGTTTATTGAACATCAATTTAAAAGGGTTTTGAAACAAAATTGGGTTTGTTCCTTCTTGGCTTTGACCATGCATTGTACATCCAATTTACATGTTAGAATTTTTTTTAAAAAATAAACCAAACAATTGAAAAGAGAAAAATACTAATACCCTTCATAATATTGGGTGCTAGGCCTACCTCCACTCCAAGTCCCAAAAGGGACCAACTAGTTCTGCAAATTTTGGGTCTACAGTACTAAAGCTCAAGGAACAGGGCATCCCAACTCTAGGTACCCTTTTGAGGTGAAGCCAAGGTACACTTATTTCAGGTGTTCACCCTTCTCCAAGTTGTTACCTAGCAGATAATACTCTCACATAACTTTTTGGTTTTCATTTTTTCCCATGATGCCCTGCAAATACTCAAGTATCACAAGAAAAAAGTGAAAAAAATGGCACAAGGCATTTCAAATACATGAAATGTGCATAGGACCAAGTGTTTCACTTTTTAAAACACCACACCCACGACAAAGGAAAAGTTCCATTCTAGAAGGTGCCCTGCAAATACACTAGGATATTTCAGCTAGTGCTTTGCGACTTTTAAACAGTGACCCCAAAAGACTTACAACATACATTGTAGCTTGCATCATCCCTTCAATTGCATTGATGCCATGGAGATCATTAAAATATTGTAAAGACTTGCTCCAATTTTTTTGGTGTAATTGGAGGACACCTTATTGAGCATACTTTTCCCTGTTGTTGGCTGGCAGGGTGTTTCAAAAACCAGAATGCCAATCAGAGAGGGCACTCTGACAAACATTCTGTTTTTGAAATGCCCCACATTTGTCTTCTTTTTTTTCTTTTAGTGATATCATATGAAAAAAATATTTAAGTCTTTACACTCAATAAAGTCCTTGGCTGAAAGCAAGTTTATCGAAATTGGGTTTGTGCTTGGCTCTGCCTCACAGAGGCCCTTATTCAAATGACAGAGGGCTTTATCCTACACATGACTGCAATAGATTAAAGCTACTAAGGACGGAGTGATCAATATTTTCATCTTGAGTCTTCTATTAAATGTACCTATAGGGTCTATGTGTTGATTTGTGCACATTGTTCACCCCATGTTCTACGTGTTTATTCGTGCATATTGTTCACCCCATGTTCTATGTGTTGCTCTTCAATGGCTAAAAAATCTCAAGCAGGCAAATAGCCCAAGCAAGCTAGTGGGTCACATCACCAGCTGGCATCTTTAACGACTGTGGAAAAGGTAATGGAAAGAGATAAGAGACCTTCCTTTTCTTTGGTATGTAGAATCCCACCGTCGATGAAAAGGAAGTGGATGAGGGGACGACGAAAGGTCATGACCGTTTTGTGGTAGCCTTACAGCCAGTCTATAAATTCAGGGATGCCTTTGTTGTATGCAATGGCAACCCTTAACATTCTTGCAATTACAGAGTACATTGTACTTTTATGGACGTCACAGTTGTAATTATTTCTAGATGAAACAAATAAAGTTTGGGATAACTCAAACGCCACTAATGAATTTACTAAGTTAGCTTGATAAGTAAAAAACTTATGTTGTAATCCTTCCAACTCTGAAAAAATCAATATTCTACATGTAATGGACTTTGCAATCTAAGCACCTTCCAATGTCACAGTCCATAAAAAATTATGGATATGGACTTTTTTTCTTCTAGGGGAATTGGAAGGAATGTTTTTAATTTTAAATGACCCTTAATTTTAGACTCATAATACTTAAGAAGAAAACATCAAGTAGAAATAGCTCTTTTATTTTTTAAGATTTAAAATGAACTCATTCATAATAATAGAATTTTATTTAGTCCATATACACATTTAAATCATTATTTTGATGAATTTTTTTCACTAAATATGTTCAAAAGGTATATATCAAGGTTTTGTATAGTCAAAAATGGAAAAAATTTGATTTTGGTGAAAAAATTTACTAAGCCATTATGGCTCAATGACGTTATTCCGTCAACAAAAATAGGGTTAGGGTAAAGTTGTCAACTTGTGACAGCTTTTGCGGAGCGCACTTAATGTTCTCACTTGTTTGTTGAACAACAACCTACTTGTTGTTGGAGCCTTGTGTTTTCAACTTTCTAGTTCAGTTTGCTCATACTGGTTTCATTCACACATGTGCAAGATACATATCCTCATTTTACATTTTTTAATGAAACATTGAAAGTCCTTGAATATGCAGCACTTGATGTTGCAATTACTAATAGTTTCCACAATTTTGTTGTTTTGATGACCTAGCTCATTTTTGCACACCAAAGTGTATAAAACTTTGTATGTGGACATGTGTGGTTGGTTGGATAATCACAAGGAAAATCTGAAGCAAAGTAAATTAAAGAACATTGATCTCAAGAATGTGGAAACAAAACGCCTACCAAGTTCATGGCTTAGGAATTGTTGTTTCAGGCCTCGGCATTTATGAGCTTTGAGGGAGCTTTGAGGGCCAAGGTATTTTGATTTATTTTCATAAGCTTTTCGTCATTTTATATTCAAGTTTGTTGGAAGAAATTTGACAACTGAGGTAACATGCCCTTCAAGGCTTTAGGTTTAATCCTTACAACTTGTGAAGTTGTGGGAGCAACTCCACCTCCATGTTTTTCTAGTTTGTATCTTCATATTTATGGTTTCAACATCGTTGTTAAACAAAAAACTTTAGGTTTCAAAAAAATTAGCTTCAAATTTCCATTGCCTTTTTATCTAATGTTCAAGTAGTATTGAGATTATTCTTGCAATTCTAGTTAGGAGGCCAATTTATATACCAGTGACCAAGTCTAAGTTCTTTTGTTTTAAGTTATTTTGTTATTTTGTATCTTGTAGTCATAAGTGTGAGTTCTTGACTTGTTGGGGTCTCAAAAGATTTGAAGGCACTTTTTACTCTATTTTTTTTCTTTTTTGTGTCATATGTAGCTATCAGAATCATGTTGTTAACTAACAAAATAGTTGAATCAATGGGTTAACAAATTCCTTAAATAATCACTGCATTGTTTTAGTGGAAGGGGTGGGACTTGTACATTTGCATCACCAAAAGGTTGTTATGTGATAGATGGTCAACTCTTCTTGAAGGCATATGTCAGTGCATGTGGAATCTAAGTTGTTATAGATGGTTATATGTTCCATTGGATACATGTGAAGTAGTTGTAACAATCTTTTTGATTTGGAGTGGTTGAAGTGGTTTTTGTATTATTATTATTGCATTACATTTTGCATGTACAGGGAGTTAGCAACAAAGTTTGATGTGGAGTACATTGTAAGAGGTTTAAGGAAAGTTGTATGTTCTGCCTCCATGTTTTTCCTCAAGTATGTATCCTTAGTTTTTTGGTTTCAATATTGTTGTTTTACTAATCAAAAAACGAAACAAAATGTTATGTTTCAACATTGTTTCCTTAGAGGGGAACTTACAATTAGATGTGCACTTGTTTTATTGAAACAACTCCAATATGTTTCTAATTGGGTGTTGTTTTATTTTTTAATCACCAAATCTTGTTATAATACTCAAGTGGAAATAACTTGAACTTGATTACAAATAAGCTAAACAAAGTCTTAGACCTTCCTTCAAGTATTTTTTCGAATAATTATGATCTAACCTAATCTACTAATGTTCAAATTTGTTCATGGCCAATTTGTTGAACTGCACCTATAACTAGGTCCTAATTGGTGGTAGCAAAGTGTTAAATTGCCTTTTGCCCATATTTTGTTGATTTAAATAGTATAGTTATGTACAAGTCATCAAGTCTCAAGTGCTTGGATATGAAAGTTTTGTTTGATATGGACCTAAATCATGTCCATATGAACTTTGTACATTGACTATGCTCTTGATCATGTTGAACTCAAGCCTTTAAACATACTATCTTCTTAATCAAATCTACACTATTGTTTTGAAACTATACTTGGCCTTAAACTTCCCACTACATACATGGGTAATAAGAAGTTAGCAAATGCCAAGGCAATGAAAAGTGTCACATCAATTCATAAAAGGTTTAATGCAGCATTGATTCAAGAGAGATTTGAGAAAACATCACAAAATTCTCAACAACGCAAATGTCATAATGCAAAGAAAGCAACTACCATATGTTAAAAAAAGATTACTTCTGCACTTGTAATGATGGAGGAGATCTTACCAAAATGAAATTAAAAAAGGATTGCTTATGCAATAGTGGAATTTATCTTGTTGGAGTTGTGAGCCTACCCTGGACCAAAAAGTAAAAAATGTGTAATGGAAATAGTTTTGTTAAACCCTAGTTTGTCTTCCAATATGCTTGAATTTTTTTTACCTCCAAAAGTTGTTGTAGTTCAACTCAAGAATTAATAGTAGGAATTTGTACTTCCTTGGTGGAAACAAAACAAGTTAATTCTAATGTTAAATTAGTTGCTAAACATTACATTCTTGTAGGGGTAGTAAGTGTAGGACTTAGAACATCATTTGCAAGGGGCATTGCAAGGATGTTTGGTGTGCACCACCAAAATGTAGTTGCAACAATACTATGTCAAGCTTTAATGTGTGAAAGTGGGGTGCCTTTATGGACACTCACAATGAGGAACAAGAGAAGTGATGGCATCATGCCTTCTACTAGGCATACTATTGTGAATTGGTGGGCAATAGAAATTTGAATAAATCCCAACAAAAGTGATGTGACATGGAAGAGACTAGAAGTTGGAGTATTTGATGAGAAGCCCATTCATTTCTTAATGGAGACCCAAGTATGGATTCCTTTGACATTATGCACCATGTTCTGAAGCTAGAATCTAGCTTAGAGTGAATAAATTATACAACTCAAAATTGTACCAAGGTCTACTATAGATTTTGAAGGATCTGCTTAAATTTAATGTTGTATGAACATTACTATAGCTCAATGGACTACTATCCACAAGGATTTATAGTATTATGATTTCATTATTGAAGAAGTATAACTAAGAAGGACCTTAAGACTTGCACTTGGAGTACTATAGACTTAAAGGGGAGTTCATCTATTAACTTGGATTTCTGGTAAGTTGTCCATGTGTGTCAATGGATTGTTACAAAGTTTGATGGATTTTTGTGAATCACATGGGACTGAATGTGACTAAGGACTTTGAAACTTGCTATTGGAATGCTATAGATTGGAAAGGAACATTATGTACTCTTTGGGATTTGAACTAAGTTTGTCATGTATGTTAATGGCTTGCTGCAAAGTCCCATGGACTTTTTTACATCACTTGGGACTCTGTGTGACTAAGATGGACTTTGAAACTTGTTGTAGTGTTAGAGATTAGGAGGAAATTTATGTACTCATTGGGATTTGATTGAATTGTTCACATGTAAGGCAATGGACTACTATGAAGTCCCATGGATTTTTTCACAAGTCATGTGGGACTAAGTGTAACTAATATGGACTTTGAAACCTGCTATTGGAGTGCTACAAAATATGAAAGAATTTTATGTATTCATTGGGATCTGAATTGAGTTGTTCCTATAGGTTAATGGATTGTTGTAAAATATAATGGAGTTTTTAACATATCAGAATTGTGATTAAGTATGAGGAGTGATTGATCTTGGAATATTATAGATTACCTAAGGGAATTTTTAAATGTACATTCATTGGAAATTGAATTGAACTTTAAATTATAATTTGTATTTATACAATGGACTATTACATCAATTTATGCATATTTGTAATTTTACATGTTCATATTTTGATTAGATAAAACCACGTTTATGCCTTTAGTAGTAGTGTATGATACATGAACATTTGAAAGGATATGTTGGACTTAACCTTGATTATAACAAATGTTAATTATTGTTTTGTCATTTACAGATTGAGGTTTTTTTGAAATTTCAAGCTGCCTATCCTGAAAAAATTGTTGGACAGAGGGTTTTTGAATCTCTCAAACCTTTCTATGCCAAAGCTTTGAAAGAAAAAATCACGTGTTGTTGTATTTACCATATTAAGATCAATGAACTATGGTTAGCATTGAATTAGATGCGGATAGACTGTAGTGGTCTTCATGGGAACTTGGAAGTGTGTGACTATGCTTATGGTGTTGTTTGTGGTTATGATGGCCAACCATGCCAAGCCTCAAGCAATGTGTATAAAGGCATAACTCAACTGTGGGAGGCTATAGTGTGCCCAAAAAACAAATTTGATGAATGGCACAAGTGGAAATGCTTGTTTGGGAAATGCTTGTTTGGGACTTGCTTAAGGTGTCAAGTGTGGATGTTTTACCCTTGTGTCCAAACGAAGTTACTAGATCCGATTTTGTTTTGGTATAGTGGACACGTGTTGCTCTTGAAACAACAATGTCAAAGGTTGGCAACGCATCGAAAAAGCTAACCTTGGTGTACAAAATTACTTCAACAAATGAGTTCTTTGATTACATGAAACTAAAACTGCAACATTTTGTAAGACATAACTTTGTGGCCAAGTGGAAAGATGAGCACTTCAAAAAATGCATCAAGCATTTTCTAGCCAACACAATGGTATATGTGGTGGATTTTGTAGAGAACTATTCATTTGAAGTGCAAAACGAGGTACAAAATATGCAATTAACATATTTATCAAGTATCAATTCTAGTACATATCTGTTTTCACCACAACCCTACACTTGATCCATTTAATGAAGAATATCAAATTCTTACAAAACACCACTTCTATATTTCTGATGATAAGAAGCATGATTTTGAGTTTGTTCAACATTGTTTTAAATTGCATTGGGAACATTATTATCCACCACAATGGCATTGGGTGTGGAGTGATGGTTGTGCATCATAATTTAAAAGTAACAAACCATGGTATTTTGTTTCAAGGTATCCTAATTTGATTGTGCCTACAAAATGATTTGGAACTTCTTTGGTAGTGGTCATGGTAAGGAGCCCCATGATGGGTAGGGGTTGTAATCAAGAGGTTTTTTCGAAAAGAACAACGCAATGCTCATGGTGTGAAGTTGCAAAATGTCAAGGAGGTGGTTACCTTCTTGTGCGAACAATTATCATTTAAACCAAAATCTTTTTATTCTAGTTCAAGGAAACCACTACAAAGAACATTTTGGCATGTGTGAACAAAGGATATTGATAGGAGATCTCCTTTGTTTGTTTGTGATCCTATCAAAGGCACAATGAAAATCCATTCAATCTATTTTATGAATAAAAATAACTTGACTCAATTGTTTGTTAAAAACTTAGTGTGCTTTTGTGAGTTTTGTTTGGATAGCCACTAGAACAAATGCATTAATCTTTAGTGGACAAGCCATTGGGTGCCAAAGGTTTTACAACCCCAAGATACTCGATTCGTAAGAGATGGCATGAATTAAGGTTGGGATGGAGATTGGCAGTTTGGAATAGAAGGTGGGCTTTGAAAGTCAAATTCTCATTCTTTGCATCTTTTTCTGATTTGTGTATGATGTTGCATTCTTGAATTGTTCTAACTTTGGGTTATTTGCGTTTGGAGTATAGGTGATGAATTAGCTGTTGTATTGGAGGTTGGTGACAACCTAGCAATTAATGCAAAAGATGGCAATATTGAAGGTGTATATTTCTACCTCATCCTTTGTACCAAAACATTTCATAAGGTATGGAAAAATTTCATAGATCATTGGGGGACTTCTTTTGATGAAGGTGATGATGTTGTGGCGGGTTTCTACTATCAGTAATGGGGAAACATTCATTCATCTAATGTCTTGTTAAAGGATTCACATATTGTTTGTGTACTCACATTTAATGAAGGCTGTAAAGTTTTTTATGCCACCTAGGAACCATCGTGTGAGTGGAAATGATGCAATTTATGAACTACCAAAAAATGTCCTATAAAGTATCAATGAAATTATTGTTTATCTGGAGGTGGATGACTATATAATGGATTTCTTCAAAGGTTTGGTTGGCCTAAGACCATTTTATCTATGTTGCAAATATGTGTTTGATTTTCTTTTATTAAAAAGTTGGTGTGTTCTTAGATAGGCAGTTCAAAATAGCTATTTGGACTATATTCAATCCCCCTCTGAATTGAAGGATGTAAATTAAGACCATGTGCCATTTAATTAGATCATGAATTGATCAATGTATAATTGAGTTAAGACTAACTGGGTCAAAGTTGAGATTATGACAACCTACAAGGATGAATTTAAGGGTACATAAGGGAAGATGGTGGTTACATGAATGGAAAAAAAAATTACCCTTCAACTAGGTGATTTCCAATTTTCTTGACCTCTTGAATATCAAGTTGATGAAATTAATGTGTGTTATCTTGCTATAATTCATAGTATGTTTCTTTTCACCATAGATTGCAAACACATTATTTTTGTTAGGTTTTTTTATGTCTTAATTTTTTTGATCATGTATATTCCAGCTTTTGTTGTTTATTTCCTTATTGGGATTGTTAATGATGTGCAATTTGCAGGTGTGAGGTACAATAGGAACTGTAATTATTTAGTTCATAGGTATCCATTAAGGGTTTGAAGGGACCTTTTCTGAATTTTCATGTTTCTTTTGTGCCAATTATCATTTTATACATATTTGTGATAAAAGGTTGAAGGGCTTATGTGATATGTCCAACCCCTAAAGTGATTTTTACATCTAGATCAGATGCAACATGATGAATTTAAAATTATTGGGTTTCATTTGTAGGTATAAAATGAGCTAGAGTTCATTAATACAAATTGTTCAAAAAGCTAGTGCATTGTAAGAGCTTGCAACTGTTATGGGATCATATAATGTGTCTATAATGTAAATATAAACCTTACTAGATTACATGATGAGATAACATGATGTGATTTGGCATGTGGGAAACTTGCCAGAATTGGAATTGAGCATGTGGCAATGCAAAGCCAAAGCCAATATATGGTTGTTAACACATGATGTTAAATTCACAATTCCTTCAGACATACAAATGGGTGATTATGTTGTGTAGGCATCTCAAGTCTATCAAGTTCATTGAAATTTTTTAACTAATTGACAAATGTGATTAGTTTCTTTGATTTTTCTGTTGTGAACAAGCTTATATTTGATGTAGTGAAATACAACTTTGTTCAAATCAAAATTGATCATCTCAAAGGGATAGTTAGTTAGTAGTCATGTTAACATTTTGGCAACTATTTCTAGGATTTCACTTCAAGTTCATTAATATGGATCTTTGTTCAAGAAGTCATGCATTGCATGCTCATTGGAAGGGTAGATGCAAGTTACAGTAGCTCACTCTTTGTGTCCTTATGGACTTTCTATAGAATGTGTTTTGTTCAAATGCCACAAATGCATTGTAAAATCATTAATTTGACAAAAATATTTATGGATTATGATTGCCAACTTGAATAAGAATATTTTTTAAGGGGTGAAATTCAATAAACATACACTAACCATATAGTAATGGACTTTTAATTGGACATACGGACTATAATTTAGGTTCTGAATTAACATTCAAATGCATTTTTTGTTATTATTTTATTTCAACATTTTTTATAGGGTCTCAATATATGATACATGATGAAAAAATATATACGGATTGAGAAAAATTACAAAAAAAAATTTAACCAACAAATAATTATGGACTTTTGAATGACCAAATTTAGGCCTTATTTTCAAAAGTCCCAATCTTCGTCATTTTTTGTTGGATTGATATTTTTTTCCCCCTAAGATGTATAATAAAGAGGTTTCTAAATGGGCAGCCATTCATATTGACTTTATTAATTGATTAATCACCACATGTGGCCCTTTCAACATTGGTTTTTAACATCTTTTTCCATTTTAATGTTAATTTTTCCATTTGTATGGACTTTTGGGGCTAGGTTATCTTGACGTTTTTGTGCCATTGTAGCTTGCATCTATTCAAAAACTTTAGTTGTTGAATCTTAATGTGAAAATGTAAAAGTGCAATAGTTGCCACTTTAAGATGTATCTTTTGAAGTTCTATTGAAGGGTGAAAGCACACTATGGGGGGGGCCAAAAATGTTGTCACATTGTACTATTTTCTAGGGGTGTCCATGTTTGAACTTTAACCATGGTAATATTGTAGAATAGTTTTCCAAACTTTTTGCATAATATGGTAGATTATAACACAAAGAATTCAATCGCGAAAAAAATTCTTTTTTCCAACCTATATTGTGAGGTTCCAAAATATGTTTGTGGCAAAAAAATGCGATTCCAAGTCACATGTGACACCATGGTCTCTTCAAAAACTCAAACCTTTTAATAGTTTAAAAGTCCGAGAAATCACATATGATCTTAATGAAGAAATTGAGTATGGGAATGGGGGAGAGTTGATTGCAGATGCTGTATTAGTAGGAGACAACATTGTAGTCAAAGTAGGTGGGTCATCTAATGAAGACTTCTAGCTTATGTTGGTGGACAAGTGTGTCCATGTGGTAGAAGAAGACTTCACATATGATTGGGGCAATTTTTATTTACAAGGAGAAAGTGTCCTCAATGGTTATTGGTATGATATCTTAATGCTAGGTAGTTGCTTTTATATGCTTAGATATGATAAACTAGTAGCATATGTTTAATCCCATTTGGTGTTAGCCTCCAAATTTTCCTTACCTCCTATTGCTCATGTAGTGAAAGGCAATTATGCATCCTATGAGCTTGATGGCAATGTGATAGACCTAATTTTTGAGGCTTTGGACCAAGTAAAGCTTCTTGGTCAATTTTTTAGTTGAACATTTAGTTATTGAGGCAACTCTTTTGATGATTGAACTAACTACATTGACATTGTGTTTTTTACTTCACATTAAGCACTCTTGAACTAGACTGTGATCTACATGTTTTGATATCAATCTCCATATTTGATTTGTTGTTGGCAATATGTATTTTATGGCATTACTAATTTATTTACATTGTAGTTGCTAGTGTTCATGGTGATGGGACAGTTAGTTTAATGGGGAAGGTGTTCCTACTAATGTCCATGGTGACGAATATTGGACCGCACACTATTGGTGATGTTATTGTGTTAGGTATGGTGTTAAGGATTGCCTTGATTTTTAAACAATCCCTTTATTGTGAGGCACCTTCAAAATTTAGTTGCCCTCAAAAGTGGTGATGGTATACTATCTAAGGAGTCTAGAGATGGTATATTGTCTAGTGAATTCATAATGTCAATTAATGATGGTATCAAATGTATGTCTAGGTACTAAACAATTGGTTTGCCATAAACAATCTTCTAAGTAGTATACATGAGACTCTAAACTCTAGAGGTTAGTGTTTGTTGCAGAGTAAAAGGTCATATTAATTGGAAAGCAAAAATCGTCACTATTTGTTGTAGAGCAAAAGGTTTCAAATGAGCAAGGTAATATCACACACCTTCAGTACTTTTTCAAGGATTAAATTCACAATCATTGGTTTAGTTATAAGTATGCCTATTTGAAATAAGAATTGGGTGATCAATGTTGCTTGCAAAGCAGTGCTCTCTAATATGTTGGTACCTGTTCTCAAATAGGCATCGAAACTTATGAATGCTTGTCCACTTTTGCAAAATAACTTCATCAATTTGGTTCACAATAACCCATGGTTCAAAATGAAAAATTTGGTAGTGAGGATAGAGGATGCATGACACACAATTTACACTTACTAAATTTGCTTTGCCATAAAGGAATAGAAGGTCAAAACTGTAGATTATGTTGTCTTCATTTTTACATAGAGTTTTTTTGTACAAAGAGTGCAAGAAAACTATCTAATGCCCTCCCTTCATCTATTTCCACTAGAGTAGTCTCATATCAACAGAATTTAAAGTTTGAACAATTTTATCATGAAATCTAGTAGTTTTTAGAAGTGTTCATGGCAAACCTCACATGGTTTCACAACTCTTAATGAGCCCAAGCTATAAACCATATAAGAATGATTTTGTTTTATGCCTTAGCATTGGAAATTCAATTAATCCTAGCCACCATATCTTTTTCTAAAATTATGTAGAACGAGTGGCATTTGTGAAAACATTTATGCTCTGCTTCTAAAAGCATTAACCATGTAGTTCATGCGTAACTATATTTTAAATTGCATTTAATTAGCATGACCCTTTTCTCCTTGGGCTTGACTTGAACTTGCAAATATTCCATCTCCATGCACTTTAGAATATGAGATTTAATGCACACAAATATAGGGATGTAAACAAAAATTGTTTGCATTGTGGCAGATTCCAAAATGATTGATAATCTAAAATGAACAATACATCAAAAGGATGAAATCCAAAATATACATTATGGTAGAGAAATTTTGCTTACAATGTTGCATCATTACCAACATATGTACCAATCTAGCTTGAACATTAAAATTAATCAAACCCACATCTTAATTACACCTCCAAGATCATACAAAGACAAAAATTGCAACATGGTTAACTTGTTGTTCTCTCCAACTATTACAAAAAAACCACCAAGCACCTTATGTATTGCCTACTTGCCTTTTAGAGGATATAGATTTTTACACAATGTTGCCCCAACTTTTCTTTGGTTACTTTGGCTTGGGAGCCCATGGTAGCTTTTCTTTTGGGTAATTACTTTACAGACCTTAATCATCTCCACTTTTATTTGAAGCACTTTTTTTTATTGTAAATTGGAGGTGCTCGTGACATTTTTATCTAACTCAACACTTTGGATAAGGATGCTTTCTTTGTAAATTTTGAATCAAATATTACAGCCATTGATTTTTTCTTCTAGAAGGAATATTTAATAACAACTTTTTCTTGGTTGTTATCATTGGCTAGATCTTTTTCTTCCCCATTATTTGTGATGTTCTTTGAAACATCAAAACCTTGTTCAATGCTTGTTGTGGTTGTTTATAAAATCCTTGCAAGGATGCCCATGTTTTCATAATGTTAGAGCGCATTCTTTCTTCTGTAATTTTTAATAAATATGCATTAATATGTATCATTGTTATGGACTGACTACAAACAAGTGGAGAATTACAAGACAAGACAAGCTTTATTGATCCATCAACTGGTGTTGATCCGCTAAAAGGTTGTTCTCTAGACTATCTCCTTTTATAACCCTAAACCATACT
>Ga0209611_10008631_pt1 | contig 15818 bp, 9 predicted proteins | sample S1TSphgellanicum_3_FD_187693 | JGI IMG/M metagenome (GOLD analysis project Ga0209611, IMG submission 187693) | Host-associated microbial communities from peat moss isolated from Minnesota, USA - S1T2_Fc - Sphagnum magellanicum MG (SPAdes) (version 2) | ecosystem: Host-associated > Plants > Peat...
TCACACCTTATACCAGCCTTGGTGGTCCTTGACTCATGGGGGATTCCCAAACTGCCCGACTTGGGATTCGCTATCATGAGCGGCCGATTCGCCGCACAGGAGGTCAGCGTGGCGGCGGCAGTCGAGATCACCCGAATGGACCATACAGCGGCTGAATTACGTGTCCGTGCAGCCAGGAGCCGCGATTCGGCGCAAAGCCGGCGGCTCCTGGCCATTGCCATGGTGCTGGAGGGGGCCAGCCGAGAGGATGCCGCCCGCCAGGCCGGCATGGACCGGCAAACTCTGCGCGACTGGGTGCATCGTTACAACGAGACAGGCCCTGACGGTCTGATATCGCGCACCGCCCCCGGTCCGCAGCCGAGGTTGAACGAGGCGCAGATGGAGACGTTGCGCGATCTGGTCATCGCCGGACCCGACGCAGCGATCCATGGCGTGGTGCGCTGGCGTTGCGTTGATCTGCGCGATGAAGTTGCTCGCCGCTTTGGTGTGACGGTCGGCGAGGGTACGATCGCCAGTTGGTTGCGCAAATTTGGCCTGACCCGCCTGCAGCCGCGGCCGGTTCACCCGAAGAAGGACCCGGCTGCCGAGGACGATTTTAAAAAAACTTTTGTTCTCTGCTGAAAGAAGCCTTGCTTGGCACGGCAACGGCCCGGCCGGTTGAGATTTGGTTTCAAGATGAAGCCCGCGTCGGTCAGCAAGGCACGCATGCCTATATATGGGCACCGATCGGCACGCGGCCTTTGATGGTGCGCGATAACCGCCATGACTCCGCCTACATCTTCGGTGCGATCTGCCCGAGCCGCGGCGTCGGCGCCGCCATGCTTACGCCGGCTTGCAATACCGAGATGATGAACCTGCATCTTGCGGAAATCAGCACGCAGGTTGCACCGGGTGCCTGCGCGGTTGTGATCTGTGACCGTGCCGGCTGGCACCAGGCGGGCAAGACTCTGCGCCCGCCCGAAAACATCAGACTGCTACCGCTGCCGCCATATAGCCCCGAGCTGAACCCGATGGAAAAAGTGTGGGACTACCTGCGGCAGAACAAGCTCTGCGCGACCGTCTGGAACAGCTACGATGAGATACTCGATGCCTGCAAAACGGCCTGGAACTGGCTAATCGCCGATCCAGAACGTATCCAGTCCATCGGTAGCCGGGACTGGGCAACGGTCAATGTCTAGCGAGGCTGGTATTACTCCTTACTTGCTACGAATGTTCGCATTGAACAAGCGTTGGCAAGCAAGAGGTGAAACCGCCGATAAACGCAAATGCATCCGGATGCACCGAAAAATTTTTGTGAGTTGCCAAGATCTGGGTCATTGAGCGCACAATTGGCTGGCTCACCCGTTGCCGCCGGCTAGCTTACGATTGGGAGTGTCTGAATAATAACAGGCAGGCTCATGGCTGGAGAATTCGGTCAGGACGTGATGTGATCTGGCACAGACTTTACACAAGATATGTTTTTAACCCGCAGGAGTTGTAAAGTGGCTGAATTGGTTTTCGATGGCGAGCACACTCATGAAATCCTGCTCATCCCTATCTTAAGGCTTGGGAGGCGGCGTTGGCAGCTAGATTCGGGCTTGCCGCGCCGCTTTCTGGGGCTGTGACGACCTGACGATAGTATTTGGTGTCTTGGGTCCCGGAAAGGGCGGAAGAAAAAGAATGCCGCGAAAGTCTGATGCTGTGTCGTTGCTTTTATTGCTTCCCAAGAGCGGCAAGAGCCTCCGGGTGATTGGGGTTGACAAGAGAAAGCTCCTCCCATTCCAGCCGAGCGTCCTTATGGCAACCAGCGGCGGTGAGCGCGCGGGCTAACAGACAGTGAGGCCAACCATCAGCCTTGAGTTCTGGGGGGATCAAACGAATACGTTCACGGGCGAGATCCCATGCCCGACGATTCAGTAAATATCGAACAAGCTCAACATGAAAAAAATGATGGCCATGTTGGTCCAGTACGAGATCGAAGGTACGGATCAAGCAATCGTAAAAGTCGATTGTTTTGTCCAGCGACTGAAACCGGTTGGCGATCGCGACCAGGGATCTCGCTTCATCAACCAAGGAAGGGGAGGCTGGGTTGGCGCCTATGCTGACGAAGGCAGTGCTAAGTCGCCTCGCCATCGGCCGCGAGAACAGCACCGAGCAAATTTGCTCGTGAAACGCGTCGGTCTCGGGAATCGGTAAAGACGGGAGCGAAGCAATCAGAGAGGGGCTGTAGAAGCAGAGATCGACGAGATCGACTAATATTTCGTCATCGGCACGAGTTTCGCTGGAGTAACGCGATATAGCCGCCTTGGAACTTGGCTCCGCCTCCACTGAAAGACTAGAGGCAATGATGTCATTTGGTAGAGGAAGGAAGTTTAGAAGAAATGGAGATCGGAACGCACTACTGAAGTAACTTTGAACATCACGAGTCACGCCTTCGCCATGCAACCGAATAACGGCGTTTGTTGTGCCTAGATTAACATAAAGACCGATCAGTAGACTTGGGGAAAACGAGATTTTCTCTCCCAAGCGCAGGCGAACGAACTCTTTCCTCATTAGCCTGGTGCCAACGCTAACCCGCTCGCGACCAGCGAATAGGGGCGCGTCGATGCTGGCGCATGAGAAAGCACTTGGCTCCGGAGAGCCAATACGCGCAGCCCGGCATGGGTAAAGAGTGGATAATAACTCAGGGAGTTGGTGCCCAATAACGTGGCCGATCTCATATGCCAGCACACGGTGGGGATGAGCTGGGTGATCATCGTATAGGCTTTCGGGTGCACGCCCTCGACGCTCGCCTAGCTCCAGAACCAAGTCCCGCACATCAACAAAATGCGCGCCTACGGCGGCGCAGAGTCGCTGATGACGAATGAAGGCTGCACTAGGAGCGTGGAGAAACTCCTTAAAGCAAAATCCGATAACAATAAGTGGCGCGCTGCGAGCGATTTCATAAAAAATCTGTCCTAGCAGGCTGTCGAGAATTTCTGGATTCACAGCGTTGTCAAGCAGAACCTCGTCATTGGGCACTGAATCGAAAAAGACAGCATCATAAAGCCGCCAGTCTATATCGGCATGAGCCGCGAATCGCGTGGAGGGGCACATGCCGACGGAGAGATTATCTACCGCATTGCTGCCCAGCGCCTCCGTTAGGCCCGCAACCCATCCTCCACGAAGCAAAGAATTCGAAGTCCCAAAGACAAGAACACGCATATTACCGGAAATCCGAACCATCGTCATCGTTGGGCTGGGAGGCAGCACTGGCAGTGAGAGTCGCCCTCGTCACGCCGTTTCCCAGGGCGAGAGCATGATCGCTTTAGGTCAGCTTGCGCCGCGAGAAATATACCGGAAAAACAGAGTGTTAATGGCTCCATGACTTCAAGTCAACCTTCCCGCCAGAATCTGCTTGAGCCACTGGTGGAATGTCCGCCCGTGGTAGCCGGCGTCGCGGGGCGGAAGCCAGGTGCTTTCCGTGCTTCTCCAGCCGCGTAACCTATATCCCGCGGGTTCGGTCGCGGGGCGAATAATCGGCGTGGAGATGGCGGGGGGTGCCTGGTGGCTGTTGCCGGGTTGCTCCTGGATCGACACGGAGCCAAGGCGTGGCGGGCCGGCCATCTTCCGGGGGTGCGGGGCGCGGTGGGCTGATGCCCACACCCTACGGTGGACTTACCGCTTGCCTGGCTCGGGGGCGTCTGGTGGATTTTATCCACCCTCCTGGTCGTCGGGCGCCGCGATTATCCGGGCGGACGGGCGGTTTGTGGCCGGATATGTGGCGTGGGCCGGCGGGCAGTGCATCCGCCGGGCTTCTTGCGCGTAGAGTAGCCATGCATATTTTGCGGCGGCAGACGCACCCACCCGATCGGGCAGGGGAAAAAGGGGTGCGCGGAAGGAGGAGGTGCGTGATGGTGGAACAAAGGGCGTTTACAACTTCGCCTTAGAAGGAATGCGGCGTTACAATTGCGTGGGTGGGCCGCCTATGGCAGGCTTATCGTGATCCTGGAGTGGACTATGCGGTCGAGACACGACTACCCCATTGTTATTATGTCTTTTAATAGAGAAGATTACCTAAGGCAAGTGCTTGTTAGCCTGACCAGTCAGCGTCGCGCGGTGCTGGATGGCCGGACCGTAGCTCTGTTCCAGGACGGAAGCAAAGACGTGTTCAGCGGGGCAAGCCATGCAACCCCAGCGGAAATCCGCGCCTGCGTTGCAACCTTCAGTGAATTTTTCCCCCAGGGCGTGGTGCATGTGGCCGAAGCCAATCTCGGCGTGGCGATGAACTTCGACCGGGCGGAGCGGTATGTTTTCGAAACGCTTGCGGCCGATGCCGCGATCTTTCTGGAAGACGACCTGGTGCTCTCGGAAGACTATATTGCCACCCTCGACGCTCTGGTGACGACGCATCTGGCCGATGAGAGGGTCGGCTATCTCTCCGCCTATGGCGACCACAAGCTGTCGTTGGAAAAGCAACGGCAGGCCAGTTTCAAGCTGCAGGCGATGCATCACAATTGGGGGTTTGCGCTGTATCGCCGGCAATGGCTGAAGATGCGGCCTTATGTGGAGCAATATCTGCAACTGGTGCGGCATAATAATTACCGCAAGCGAGACCACGAGAAAATCAACGCGCTGTTCGCCTCCTGGGGCTATGGGTCGCCCGCTACCTCGCAGGATAGCGCGAAAACCTTGGCCTGCTGCCTGACACGCACCATCAAGGTAAACACGAAGGCCTGTTTCGCCCACTATATCGGCGAGCGCGGGCTGCATATGAACCCGCAAGCATTCAAGGAAATGAATTATGCGGGCACCGAGGTGTTTCCAGACCCGGTAGAGGATTTCGAGCCGATCACCGATTTGCTGTATTATGAGATACGCGCCGATCTGTTGAAATGGGCGGGCCGCCCGCAGGTGCGGCAAGACGGAATGAATTATCAGCCGGGCACCGAAAAGCTGTTCCACCAGGTGAACGGCTTCATGGCCGAGCAATTGCCGGCCGAAGCAAAGCGTGCCGCCGGCACGGCGTTGACCGAATTGTTCACCCATTCCGGCGGCCCAGCCGCCACGGTGGAATTTCTGCCTCGTGCCAGCATCCCTGGGTTAAAGACCAATAGCGCAATCTGGATCGAGTCTTCGGCCGGATCACTGCATGTTTGTTGCCCGGACGAGATGGTAACGGCATCGTTTACGAATCATTACCATGCCTTTGTTCTGGCATCCGACGTCATCCGGCAGGCGGCCGCGGACTCCGGCCGGCTTGGCGGATTTGCCATGGACCTCGGCAACAGCATCGCCGCCGCAGCCGAGCGCCAGATTGCATTTTCGGCCCCTGCGCCGCATGGGCTGCTGGTGCTCGATCCGGATTTTTACGCGACACGGGGCTATGACCATCTCCGCGGCGTGGTGCGCCGCGATGTGGTGCCCTGGCGTGACCGTCGCAACAGCATTTTCTGGCGCGGCCCCTCTACCGGCAGGCGGGCGAGCGCGCCGGTTTTCAATAACGGCCAGATCGCCGATTGGTCGTGGCTGCAGCGGCTGCATCTCTGTGATGTGGCGGCCAGGTCACGCAACGCGGCGCATCTGGATGTCGGGCTCAGCGCGCTGGTGCAGATAGCGGAACCGCATATCAAGAGCGCGATCCAGGAGCGTGGCTTTCTGCGCGGCGCGGTGGAAGACAGCGACCTGATGATGTATCGCCATCTGTTGGTTCTCGATGGCAACTCCAGCTTTGGCAACGGGCTGATGCCGGCCCTGCTCACCGGCGCTTGCGTGCTGCTGGTGGGGTCGCGGTTTGGCTATCGCAGCTGGTATTATGGGGCATTGGCGCCGTGGGAGACGCATGTGCCGGTAAAGGCCGATCTGAGCGATCTGGAGGAAAAGATCGCCTGGGTGCTGAACAACCCTGAAGAATGCGAGCGAATTGCCGCCCGCGGCGCCGAGATGGCGCATGCGCGCACCTTCGAGACCGAAAGACTGGTTTCGGTGCAGACGATCTTGGGTCTGGCGGCCTGAGACAGCGTAAGTCGGCCAGTCTGGCCGTCTAGACCAGAGCAGGACCCGGGTTTCGCCCGGGCTACCGAAAATGCGGGGTCTTTCCAGGGGGGCGGGCGCGTGACAAATTGGCGTCAGTCTGAAATGGGGGGCCAGATGCTGGCTTGGTTGAAGAGTGTGGTCCGGCGCAACGACCAAAATGCGCGTCAGGCGCTGCCGCGCCCGGCGCCGAAGCCGAATGACATCGGCAAGGTTTCGGTACCGGTCCGAGAGGATAAACCAGCCAAGGCGGAGGCTCCCCCAAGCCCCGTGGTGGCGCCGGCGCCGCCAGCGCCGCCGAAAACAAGACAGCAGATTCTGTCGGCCTCGTTCAGTTCCGATGCCAAACCGGAGCCATTTCTCGGGCAAGGCTGGGCCAAGCCGGAAAAGGGCTTCACCTGGGGCATGGGCGAAGAGAGCACGATCAAGCTGGGAATCCGGCTGGCGCAGGTGGATCACGAGCTTGAACTCGATCTGAAACCGCATATCGCCGGTGCGGCGCTGCCGCAGCAGCGGCTGAAAGTGCTGTTTGCCGGCACCGAGATCGGCAGCGCGTTGCTGACCGGGCGCGGCACGTTTCGCTGCGTGATCCCGGGCGCCAGGATAATGCCGGATGGGCTGGCGACGCTGCAACTCTACCACCCGGATTTTCGCCCGCCGGCCGAGGTGGTGAAAACCAGCAATGATCGGCGGCTGCTTGCGGTTGCGGTGGAGGCGCTGCGGATTTTCGCGATGGTGTAAATGGCCGCCGCCTGCCCTGCCCGATGGCAGGTTATGCGATTGCCGGATGCGCCAGCATTGACCGCAAATGGGAGCGGTCGATGGATTTTGAGCTGGCAGAAGAATATCGCGCGTTCCGCGATAGCGCACGGCGTTGGGTAGAGGCGGAAATCCCCAAGCTTTGGGCGCGCGAGCTGGAGCGCGACGAACATCATTATCCTTTCGCGCTCTGGGATAAGTTCACCGAGGCCGGGTTCCATGGCATCGGCATCGGCGAGGAATATGACGGCCAGGGCGGCGATGTGATGATGCAGATGGTGCTGGCGCGCGAGCTGGCACGGTCGCTCGGTGGTCTGGCGTGGATCTGGGGCATCACCTCCTTTGCGGGATCGAAATCGATCGGGCTTTACGGCAGTGAGGCGCAGAAGCGGACATATCTGCCGCTGATCGCAACCGGCCGGCTAAAGGCGGCGATTGCATTCACCGAACCCTCCGGCGGCACCGATCTGCTGGGCTCCATGCGCACAACCGCCGAACGGGTGGATGGCGGCTGGAAGATCAATGGCGAGAAAATCTGGAGCTCCTCGGCGCATGTGGCCGATTATCTGCTGTGCATTGCCCGCAGCGACAAGAATGCCGCGAAGAAACACCAGGGGCTGACGCTGTTCTGGGTGCCCACCAAAACGCCTGGCGTGAAGATAACGCCGCTCGCCAAGCTGGGCATGCGCTCGATGGGCTCCTGCGCGGTGCATTTCGACGATGTGTTCGTGGCCGATGAGAACGTGCTGGGGGAGCCGCATCGGGCCTGGTACATGCTGCTGCCGACCCTGAACAATGAACGGATCATGGTTGGCGCGTTCTGCCTTGGCGTGATCGACGGGGTGCTGGAAGACGCGCTGGATTACATGAAGCAGCGCCATGCCTTCGGCAAGCCGATCGGCCAGTTTCAGGCGTTGCAGCATTATGTGGCCGATATCGCGACGATGCAGGTCTCGACAGAGCTGATGCTGAATTACTGCGCCTGGAAACAGAGCAAGGGCGAGAATGTGGGTAATGAGGCGAATATGCTGAAGCTGATGGCGTCGGAGAACGCCAACAAGGCGGCCGATCTGGGCATCCAGATACTCGGCGGGATGGGGTATTCGGCGGAGACGGATATGCAGCGCTATTGGCGCGATTCGCGGTTGTGGCGGATCGGGCCGATCACCAACGAGATGGTGCGGAACAGCATTGCCGAAAGCCTGGGATTGCCGCGCTCGTTCTGATGGCAAGGCGGGGAATGTGCCGATGAGCATCGGAGAGGCGCGCAAGCCGCGCGTGATCGCGGCGGTGCTGCTGATCGCCGGGCTGGGGCTCGGGCTGCCGGGCGGCTATCTGCTGAGCCTGGGCGGGTCGGCCTATTATGTGGTGTCGGGCTGCCTGGCCCTGGCCTCGGCGGTGCTGCTGTGGCGCGGCGATGGGCGGGCTCTGTGTGTGTATGGGGCGTTGCTGGCGGGCACGGCGCTGTGGGCGCTATGGGAGGTGGGGTTCGATGGCTGGGCGCTGCTGCCGCGGGTGCTTGGGCCGCTGCTGATCGGCGTATGGCTGGCCATGCCATGGACAAGGCGGCGCCTGGGGGGCGGTGGGGGATGGTTTGCCGCCTTGGTTCTGGCGGTGCTGATCGGGCTGCCGGCGGGCGTGGCGATGACCGGGCAGGACAGGGCACCGCCCGCGGCAGCGCCGGTGGCGAAGGCCAATGATGCGGCTGCCGGCGACTGGGTTGAGTATGGCAGAGACAAGGCCGGCACACGGTTCTCGCCCTTGTCGCAGCTGACTCCGGGCAATGTGGCGCAGCTGGCGCCGGCTTGGGAATTTCACACCGGTATCCCGGCGGATTTGCGGGTTTCGCTGGAAGTAACGCCACTGAAGATACGCGATCGGCTGTATTTCTGCACCGGCTATAACGACATGATTGCCCTGGACGCAGAGACCGGCAAACTGGCCTGGCGGTTTCAGGCGCATGTGAACCCGGCGGGGCTGTATGCCGGCACATGCCGGGGGGTGGCGTATTTCCATGCGCCTGGCCCGGCGGGTGCTGCCTGCGCAGAGCGGATTTTGGAAGCGACGGTCGATCGGCGGCTGATCGCTGTTGATCTGCTGGATGGCCGGCCCTGCCCTGGGTTTGGCGCGGGGGGCATGGTCGATCTGGGCGCCGGGATGGGGCCGATCGAGCCGGGATATTATTTTGTCAGCTCGGCGCCGGCGGTGGTGCGCGGTCGGGTGGTGCTCGGCGGCTGGGTGACGGATGGGCAGTATGTGGGTGAACCCTCCGGGGTAATCCGCGCCTTCGATGCGGTGACCGGGCAACTGGCCTGGGCGTGGGATATGGGCCGGCCGGACCAGCATGGCGCGCCGCCGCCTGGCCAATCCTATACGCGCGGCACGCCGAATAGCTGGGCGCCGATCAGCGCCGATGAAGAATTGGGCCTGGTATATCTGCCAACCGGCAATGCCACCCCTGATTATTACGGCGGCACCAGAACCCAGGTGGATGACCAGTATTCCAGCGCCGTGGTGGCGCTGGATGCGGAAACCGGGGCGCTGCGCTGGTCGTTCCAGACGACTCATCATGATCTGTGGGATTACGATGTCGGGTCGCAGCCGACGCTGGTGGATTTGCCGGGCGGGGTGAAGGCGCTGGTGCAGCCCACCAAGCGTGGCGAGATTTTCCTGCTGGACCGGCAAACCGGCGCGCCCCTGGCCGCTGTGGCGGAGCGCGCGGTGCCGCAGGGCGGCGTGGCGGGGGAGCGGATTTCGCCGACGCAGCCGTTTTCGGTTGGCATGCCGTCTTTTGCCGGGCCGATGCCGACAGAGGCGCGGATGTGGGGGCTGACGCCGTTCGACCAGCTCTGGTGCCGGATCAAGTTCCGCGAGGCGCGGTTCGATGGAACAATGACGCCGCTGGGGCTGGACCGGCCCACTCTGACCTATCCGGGGTTTCTCGGCGGCATGGATTGGGGCAGCGTTTCGGTCGATACCGGCAGCAAGCTGATGATTGTCAATTCGAACCGGGTGGGCAATTACAACCGTCTGATTCCGCGGGCGGTGGCGGACAGGCTGGGGATAAAGCCGTTTTCCGCCAGTGGGCACCAATATGCCGGCGGGCCGGTGGCGCAGGCGGGCACGCCCTATGCGGTGGCGGTGGGGCCGTTTCTCTCGCCGCTGGTGGTGCCGTGCACGCAGCCGCCTTACGGGATGATTTCGGCGGTCGATCTGAATACCAGGCAGGTTGTGTGGTCGAAGCCATTTGGCACCGGCACGGATAGCGGGCCACTGACCTTGCATTCGCATCTGCCGTTCACGATGGGGGTGCCGAATATCGGCGGGCCGGTGACGACGGCGGGCGGCATTTTCTTTATCGGCGCGTCGCAGGATAATTATCTGCGCGCGTATGAAACGGCGACGGGGCGGGAGCTGTGGCGGGCAAGGCTGCCGGCGGGTGGCCAGGCGACGCCGATGACCTATTGGTCGGCGGCGAGCGGGCGGCAATTCGTTCTGATCGCGGCGGGCGGGCATGGCGGCCTGCTGACCACGCCAGGGGATGCCATTCTGGCGTTTGCGCTGCCCAAGCCATAGGAGCTGCGCCGGTGATCGCCGGTTAAGGACCCGCGCTATTTATATGCTACTTCGTCGGCTATGAAGACGACAATTCCCCTGCCCCGCCCGTCTCCCTCGCGGCTGATGAAGCGGCTGGATGAGCTGGGGGCGGTGAGCTCGGCCGAGGACGGGCTGACGCGGCTCTATTTGTCGGAAGCGCATCGGCGGGCGGCGGCGCTGGTGCGCGGCTGGATGGAGCAGGCTGGGCTGGAGACCCGGATCGATGATGCAGGAACCGTGTGCGGCGTGCTGGCGGGTGCGCCGGGAAACGCAAGGCGGCTGCTGCTGGGGTCGCATATCGACAGCGTGCCACGGGCGGGCAAGTTCGATGGGTGTCTTGGCGTGGTGGCGGCGATCGAGGCGATCGATATTTTGGCCTCCCGCGGCGTGCGCTTGCCTTACGCGGTGGAGGTGCTGGCGTTTGGCGATGAAGAAGGCGTGCGTTTTCCAGTGACACTCACCGGCGCACGCGCCGTGGCGGGCACATTTTCGCCTGCGTCGCTGGCGGCGGTGGATGCGGATGGGATTACGCTGGAGCGCGCGCTGCGGGCGTTCGGCTGCGATCCGGCGGGCGTGGCGCTGATTGGGCGGCAACGCGAGGATGTGTTTGGCTATCTGGAGCTGCATATCGAGCAGGGCCCGGTTCTGGAAAGCGAAGGGCTGGCGGTGGGCGTGGTCACTGCGATCTCGGCGGCACAGCGCTCCATGCTGGAATTTGCCGGCAAGGCCGGGCATGCGGGCACGGTGCCGATGCGCCTGCGCCAGGATGTGTTTGCGGCGCTCGCTGAGCTGGCGGTGGCGATCAGGGCCATTGCTCTGCGGCAGGAGGGTGTGGTCGCCACCATCGGCATGGTGGACCTGCCGCGCGGCGCGGTGAACGTGATCCCGTCGCAGCTTCGCTGTTCGCTCGATCTGCGTGCCGCCAGCGACGCGCTGTTGGCTGAGGCGTCACGCGCGGTTGCCGAGGCGATCGCTGCCGCCAGCCAGGCGCATGGCGTGGGCATCAGCCAGCGTGTGACCTATGAGAGTCCGGCCACCACCTGCGCGCCCGGGCTGCAACAGGCATTTGCCGAAGCGGTGGCGCGCACAGGCTTGGCGCCACGCTTTTTGCCGAGCGGTGCCGGCCATGATGGCGTGGCGCTGGCCGCACGCTGGCCGATCGGCATGCTGTTCGTGCGGTGCAAAGGCGGGGTTAGCCACCACCCGGATGAATACGTCGCCGCGGAGGACGCACAGCTGGCGACGGATATCCTGGCCGATACATTGACCCGGCTGACCGGATGAGCCTGGATTACGAAACCCTCGATCTGCCGCGCCAGACGCCAGGGCGGACCGGGATCAGCGTTTGATCCGCAGCCTTAGGGCCCGTTCGACATTAACCAAATCGGGCTACGGGGTCGAACGGGCCCTAAGCGTTTGTTTGAGGCGGCATCTTTGTCGGCGTGCCGACGCACTTATTTGCCGACGATGCCTTAGGGCGCATCCGGCCGAGGACTAGATCGGCTGCCCATGGGCCGCTTCGCCCGGGTGTGCCCGTCCGGCCCAATCCCGGAACTCTGCTGAGGCGCCGATCCTCAAGCGGCGGAAATTGCCGCCTTCAGAAATAGTCACTTTATTCACGCCCTGGGTGAGGCCATACGATTATACTACGCACATCTGCGTAGTATAATCACAGCCCTGTCTTCTATGCGTGAATTAGCGCATGAGGACCTCATGGAGACACGATCGCTATGCCGGCCTCCCGCCTGTCTGGCTCAGCCCGAGCCTTGCGCAGACTTGCCCGCGGCACCGTTTCACCGCGGCATCGCCTGCTGGGAACGGCGGCATCACTCGCCATTCTATATGCGCTTGGCGGCGCTCCCGCCGCATCCTGGGCGGCGGGCACCGGCCAGGCCGCACCGCAGCTGCTGGCGGATGCCACACCTGCCAAGGCGATCGAGGAGGTGCTGGTGACCGCGGAGCGCCGATCGACCAAGCTGCAAAAGACGCCGGTGGCGGTCAGCACCCTGGGGGCCGCGCAACTCACCCAAGGCGGCGCCCATCTGGTGCGCGACCTGGCCGGGGAAATCCCCAATGTGGAAGTGCCGCGCGGCGGGCTTACGCCCACCACGGAAACCTTCTTCATCCGCGGCATCGGCACATCCGACCCGATCCAGGACCCGGCTGTGGGCCTGTATGTAGATGATGTGTATATCCCGCGGCCGCTCTCCAATGGCGGGTTGTTCGATCTGCCGGATATGGAACGCGTGGAGGTGCTGCGCGGCCCGCAGGGCACGCTGTACGGCCGCAACAGCGATGCGGGCGCCGTGCGCCTGATTACCCAGGACCCGGGCGACACCCTGCATATCGTCAGTGACATCGGCGTGGGCGATTACGAGGCGGTGCAAACCCACGACCTGATCAGCGGGCCGATCGTGCCCGGCCGCGTCGCTGGCAGCCTGGCTTTTGCTCATAGCGAACGCGACGGCACCACCTATGATCCGACCATCAACATGCATGTGAACAACATCAACACCAACGCTCTGCGCGGCAAACTGAAGTTTACGCCGACCGACGCGCTGGAAATTCTGTTTACCGCCGACGGCATGATCGATCATTCCAACACCGCCTATTATACGCCGCTGGTCCAGCCGGGAAAATTCAATCCGAACTACACCTACTCGCCGCTCTACCCGGTGAATGATCTGAATTCCGGCGGCCTGGCGCTGCACGTAAAATATCAGCTGACGCCTGAGCTGACTCTGAAATCCATTACCTCCGCGCGGGCCTGGAACGACGCCCCGGTGATCTATGACAATTCCGGTACCGCAAAGCAGCTTTCGGCGAATTTCATCGACTATCACCAGCATGATTATACCGAGGAGCTGCAATTGGCCGGTGATTACGGCCGCTTCAATTTCGTCTCCGGCGTCTTTTTCTACAAGGAGGATTTCGGAGTCGATCGGCTGACGGTCTCGCTCTATAATCCAAAGACGCATACCATCAACCTGACAGCCACCGACAGCTATGCCGGCTACACGCAAGGCAATTACAAGATCACCGACAAACTCACCGCAACCATCGGGCTGCGCTACACGCTGGACGACAAGACTTTCGATGACGGCAACTATACCACGACGGTTGATCTGGCCGCGGGAAACCTGTTCGACCGTTATACCGCCGGCAAACCGGTCTTCACCGCGGCCTCGGATCATTCCTGGGGCGCATTCACGCCGAAGGCGGGGCTGGATTACCAGCTGACGCCGGCATTGCTGGCCTATGCCAGCTATGCCGAGGGCTATAAGAGCGGCGGCTACGATAACCGCTCGGCCAACGAGACGATTGCCCACACGCCCTTTTCCCCAGAGACGGTGGATACCTATGAGCTAGGGGTGAAATCCGAATGGCTGCAGCACCGGCTCCGCGCGAATCTGGCGGCCTTCTATAACACCTATGCCGATCTTCAGCAGACCATCTATACCTCCACCGTGCCCGGCGCGCCGACCCAGCTGACCAATGCCGGCCGGGCGCATACCGATGGTGTGGAGCTGGAAACCACGCTGATCCCGATCGACGGGCTGACCTTGACCAATAATGCGGGTTACCTGAACACGGAATTCGACCAGTTCATCAATGCCGGACCAAAGGGCGCCTCGGCCACCGGCAAGCAACTGCCTTTGGCACCGCGCTGGAACGTGACGACGGCCGCCGATTACCAGCTGCCGCTGGGCATTCCGGGTGCAGCGCATCTGGGCGGCGAGCTGGAATACCAGTCGAAATCCTATAGCGACGTGCTGAATACGCGCGGGGCGGCGATTCCGGATCAGACGATCCTGAATGTGCATGCAAGCTACACGACAGAGAATGAGCGATGGACGGTGTTGCTGACCATCCGCAATGCACTCGATTCGCGTTTCAACCAATCCGGCACCTATGTGCCGCCGGTGGAGTATTTTCTGGAGAATCCGCCGCGCACGTTCCTGGCGACGCTGCGGTACAGGCTTTGACGGAGGCAGGACAATGAACGCGATCAATTTCGACCGTCTGGGAGAAACCCTGAAAGCCTTGACAGAGGCTTTCGCGGCAACGGCGGCGGACCATGATCGCGATGCCAGTTTTCCGTTCGAAAATTTTGCCCGTCTGCACGATCATGGGCTGCTGGCGTTGACCATCCCGGCAAGCCTGGGCGGCGGCGGCGCCAATCTGGCAACCGCCGCGCGCGTGGTGTCGGCGGTGGCGCGGGGCGAGCCGTCCACCGCGCTGGTGCTGGTGATGCAATATCTCTCCCACCGCTCGGTGCTGCGCAGCTGGCCGAAAGACCTTCGGGAAAGACTTGCCGAAGATGCGGTGCGCGACGGCGCCCTGATCAACGCGTTGCGTGTGGAACCCGAACTCGGCACGCCGGCGCGCGGCGGTCTGCCCGCCACCATCGGCCGCCGGGTAGAGGGTGGCTGGCGTGTCTCGGGCACCAAAATCTATTCCACCGGCATTCCCATCCTGCGATGGCTGAATGTGTGGGGACGCACGGATGAGGATGAACCGCGTGTGGGTTTCTTCCTGGTGCCGCGCGATGCGGCGGGCATTACCGTGACTGAAAGCTGGAACCATCTCGGCATGCGCGCCAGCGGCAGCCATGATGTGGTGTTCGACAATGTGTTCGTGCCTGATCCGCATGGCGCGGATTTGCGGCCGCCGGCGCAATGGGTGGATCGTGGAACCGAAGACCTCAGCTGGCTGATTGTGCTGCAAACCGTGATCTACGACGCCGTGGCCGGCGCCGCGCGCGATTGGCTTGTGCAGTATTTGCAAACGCGCATACCGACAAATCTGGGCGCACCGCTTGCAAGCCTGGCGCGGTTTCAGGAAGCGGTTGGCGATATCGATGCGCGGCTGCTGACTAACCGCACGCTGCTGGAGGCGGTAACGGAGGCCGCGGATCGCGGCGCGCCCTGGCCGGCGGAACGGGTATTGCTGGTGAAGCACACCGTTACCAGCAATGCCATCGCGATCACCAGCCGCGCGCTGGAGATGACCGGAAACCCAGGTCTCAGCAGGAACAATCCGCTGGAGCGCCACCATCGCAACGCGCTATGCAGCCGTATCCACACACCGCAGGATGATGTGATCCTCGCCACCGCCGGCCGCGCCGCTTTTGCGGCACAGGCGGTATTATGAGCGGCGCCGGCAAACCCCAAGATTTTGTGTTTCTATAGGAGCCTGCAATGTCGGTTGATTTCACTGGACTTGTCGCACATACCAGCCCATCGGAAGCGGTGCCGCGCACGCCTGGGGCGTTCGATAGAGACTATCTGCGGGCGCTGGCGGAAGCACATGAACAGAGCGGCTTTGCGCGCGTGCTGATTGGCTATGGCTCGGTGTTTCCCGATGGGCTGCATCTTGGCACCTATGTGACGGCGGTTACCGAAAAGCTTGGCGTTATGCTGGCGCATCGGCCCGGCTTTGTCGCGCCCACGCTCGCGGCGCGCAGCTTC
>Ga0209611_10008632_pt1 | contig 15818 bp, 12 predicted proteins | sample S1TSphgellanicum_3_FD_187693 | JGI IMG/M metagenome (GOLD analysis project Ga0209611, IMG submission 187693) | Host-associated microbial communities from peat moss isolated from Minnesota, USA - S1T2_Fc - Sphagnum magellanicum MG (SPAdes) (version 2) | ecosystem: Host-associated > Plants > Peat...
TTAGCAAGTCCCGCATAGTGCTCACATAGTGCACCAGCTTGGCATCATTAGTCTGGTGAACTTGTGCTGCTAATAGCCTCCTCAACCGGAGCTCTGCCTTACTCATTCCCATACTCGACAGTCCCATATATTCTGCTGCTGCTGCTGCTGCTGCTCTTACACCTTGTGTTCTGTCCCTTTAAGCTTTCTTCACCAACATCTTCCTGCATCCTCCTCCATCACCGTGTAAACCTAAATTCCCTTCAATCGCATAATATTTGTTCTCTCCTTTCACACATCAAAACTACGCCACCAAAGACTCAAACTGCAAAACTTGAGCACAAATCTAACCCCTCGAGACTCCAAACAATGTCCTAATAAAGCACTTCTTAAAGGGCAGGCGAGCTCTGATGGAAGCAAACCCTAATGAACCCTAGTGTACTTCTTCCCTCCTGCTATTACTACTGATGGATCAATCCTCAATGAACTGATGCATCAGGCAAGCACATGTGGTTGTGTAATCTCTTGTACTGCTTTGGAAAGTCGCCGTGTGCATCAATGCCATTTGCAGCTGCAAATCGAAATTCTGAAATAGGGTTTCAGTTTAGAGAGGAGAGGATCTACAGATCGGAATGAGAGACTGTTGTTGTCTTTGGAGGACGATTGATACACATGCTTTTGATGAGGCTCCTCCCCTTCTTACTGTCCTCGCATCTGAGAACATTCTTTTCATTCTTCTTTTCACCAAACAGGCCAAATTCATTGGCTTCAAATCACCCGAGAAAGAGTAGGTAACAGAGACTAACTAGCAAGAGAAGTGCAATGGAATTAGAAGAGAAAAATTCAACAGTTCCAATATCGCTCTCACAACATCAAGGACCAAGAAAAAGTCTAGGGCTTGCATTAGGGTTCGGTGGTTCGCGATGATGTATCTCTTTTCTGTGTCCTTGAGCTGTTGTCGAAATCCTCGGATCTTTGGGTGGGTGCATAGGTAGTAGAGCAGAGCTCTCTGTTTGCTCTAGACAATTTGTCGCCATCTCTAGACAATTTGTCGCCTTATGGCAGCAAATTTGCAGCATGAAAAACGATTGAGAGTGAAGGATGTGTGCTATTCGTATGCATGGAGGTGTCGGCGCTTGGGTGCTATAGGCAGGTGATGGGGTTCACAGTGTCAGGCTGAAACGTTCTTCTCCTAGGAGTGGTGTGTGTTTTCTGGATTTCTGCGAAGGGGAAGCAAGGTTTTGCAGACCGAGGTGTACCACAGAATCAGAAGGAGCTGCAACAGAGGGTTTGATAAAAAGCAAGTATGTAATTGTCGGAGCAACAGCATACTCTGCCTTGTTTTAGAGATCTCTTTTGACTCTTTAGAGCATCCTCTGTCTGCCTTCCTCCTCGCATCGTGATAATAATTTAGAGTTCAAATATCAATTTTTAGATGAAATAAGTTTTTTGAATTTAAATATAAAATATCATATTCAAATAATGTTTTAAACAATTGAAATAACAATTCCAGATTTGAATAAAAAATTTCAAAGCTCAAATATTAATTTTGAAATTCATTATATGAACAATATATATATGTATGCATATTATATATATATATATATATAGAGTATATATATTAAAATACATTCCTATGTCATTGTAGAATATTTTTAGGATGCAACTAATTTGGTGATTATTGTGATTAATGGGACATATTAACTTATTAATGAATGAAATAAATGTAAAATTGACCCGACCAATAGGATGAAATTTATAATAGTTGTATCATACTTGTGAGAATGACCAAAATAGTTGAAATTTTGTCTTGTAATTGCAAATATTCTCAAAGTTAATCACAAATGATTACAAGTTGCATGTAGTCATAAATGGAGTGTTACATTTTGGCTGATTCCTGCTAATGCATTGATGCATTTGGTTGAATATATAATAACATCCATTACAAAAAAATCCATTTGAATCATTTTTCAATTCAAATTAAAAACATGGTATCTGGACTTGTTTCTTTAGTATAACTATGTCAAAAACTTTTGTTTTGCTTTTGTAAAGAATAAAAAGCCTTTTGAATTGTTTCTTATGTGTGTTTATGTTTTCTATTTAATGGACTTCAACTTTGTTTTAAGAAATTTGAATTAACACTTAAAGATTTTTTAATAAGAAAGATAAAAAAATGTAATGCCCTTTCAAAAAACATAATGCCTTCCAAAAGAATGTGATGCCCTCTCTTAAAATGGATGCAAAATTTTGTTACATAATAGGCCCTTGAAATACATTAGAATAAATTCTCATAAAAAATTAAATATGGACCTTTAAGTGGAAAAAATTGGAGTTTACTTTCATATATCATAACGAGCTTATTCAGTTGTGGATGAACTTCAACTAAGTTAAAAATTGTTTTCACCTTGGTGACCAATTCTATAAGGAATATATATCATATATAGGTAGATAGGTAAGTAAGAAAATAAGTAAGTAAGAAAAAAAAAACAACTAAGCTAACCACCATGGTTAGTTAGGGAACTTGAAACCAATAGAAAATTGTTTCCTAACCACTTACCATTCATCCTTCATGGCACCTTAGTGGGTGTTGGTTCATTGTGGCCCCCATGGACGGCTTGTAGTTCCAAAAAAAAAATGTGGTGCTTATGCAATTCCTATTAAATTTAGTAGTTGCTATTTTTTAACAACAAATTTTGGGACATTAATAACCATTGGAGCCTCATTGTGTGTAAAAGAGACGGTGTTCATTTGTGATGATCAAGTAAATTGTTGTGAATGTTTTTTCTTAATAAATCTTTTTGTTTTAAATATTTTGTAGATAAATGTTTTTTTCTAGTGAAAATTTGAATATTTTTTCTAATTCATGGGACAATTTACTTGAAGGAAGGGGTTTTGGATTTTTTAAATTTCTTTCCTCATCAAGTTTCCAATATCTATGGCACCATTTAATAAAATAAATTAAAACAAGTGAATTTTGTGTGTGAGGCACATGGACAACACATGTGACTGTGTGCCTACCATGCTAGATGCAAAAAAAATCCCATGGCCACCGAGTCCACCATAACCCATGTGTGCTAACCTTTTGCTTGCCTCTTCTTGGAAGATCACGGGCTTTTTGCATGGTAGTTTGGGGTTTTCTTCCTTTAGGTGGGTGGTCATTAATAGGGCGGTGTAGGGGGGTTTCATATGGGTGATCATCAGGAGGTTGTAATTGTAAGAAATCTAAGGAAAGGCTTGTAGAGATTCTTTGGATTTCTTTGTGTAAGGCATTCAAGAAAAGAAAAGGTAACTTCTACTATTGCGGGCCCTAAGGAAGACCACTAGGGAAGAAGTTGAAGGTGAGGGTTGAAGATTGATGGATCTAGTAAAAGAAAATCACATTTATTTGGCAACTAGGTCCTTTTTTTTCATCTAGATACAACATTTGGTTTGAGATTGTGAATGCTACTCCATTATACAAGTGTTACCATTTCTTATGTTGAACCTTTTCATGTACAAATGTTCTCATCAATCAATGTTCATTGCTTCAACATGTTTTTTTTCCATGTTTCATTGATGTTGTTACAAACATTTTTTTTCCTTGAAAAGTTTTTTGATCAAACCATTTGTAGTTTGGAAAGGCTATGGTCTAGTGTGCATATGTTTTATTGGTGTTGAGGTTCAATTCATATTTTGTTTCTACATGTTGTAGCTTAAATGAGTAACAATGCTATGTTTGCAAACATAAGCTTGGACAAAAGCCTTATTTAGGTATGCGATGTCAAGTAGAACATATTGAACCAATTAAGATGACAATATCTAACTATTTTCTTCCCCTCAAAGAGGTAATTTCTATAGGGGTTTGTAATCATTAAGTTCAATTTTACAACTTGTCTTTCCTGTCTGTTTGTTGAATTTCCTTTTGATCATGAAGAATTGTTGATTATTATTCCTTTATGTTAAAAAACCATTCCTTCACATCTTCCTTAAACCATGAACTTGACAAACTCATGGCCATTCTTTTAGAGTTCAAAGCAAGTTTATCATTTGTCAAGATTTGAATTCATTGTCAACAAGGCCTCACCCATTGTTTTAATGTGCCAGTCACATGCATATGAAAGAGAAGTTGACCCTCAGAATCTCAGGGTGAAGAGTGGAATCTCCAAACCTCAATGGAGCACAACCTAATTGTCATCAATTTGGGCACCATTTTCCTCCCTTTCTTCAACATCTCTCTCTTTTTTCATCTCATTTTTTCTATCCATTTGTCTTCTTATTCTAGTGGTTTGGATTCTTCTTCAAAGCAAGGATTTATTTTCCTCTTTAATTTTTTTAAGTCTAGATAACCTTTTGCAATCTTTGGCGTTGTTGACGATTTCATTCCCTCAACGGAGCTCTTCTAAAAGATGTGAAGCATGTTGATTTACGGCATTGGTTCAGAAGCATCTAGGGTTGGATATGGGATTTTGACTTAGGGCCTTGGTAAAGAATGGGTAGCATTTCTTGGATGTACCTATGTGGAAGACCTGGAATTTGGGTCCCAGGCTTGGCTGCCACTTGATGTTGGACCAAGTGGACCCTCGTTCCAAGAACAACTCTATTCTTGATCCTTAGTCCTTACCCTACTCTTTTAATGGGCCTTCTGAGAATTTTGACAACACTTATGGTGGCTTGATTTCCTACCAAAAGTTTTTGGACAGCATTTCTAACCACCATCTACTTTGAGAAACCACAAAGCACATTATCAACCCACTTTAACTTTTATCATCCTTGAAGTTGAGTTCTTACCGGTGGCATAGTTGAATTATTGATTATCAGGCTTTGGCACCCTCAAAATTAAATCTAATTTCATGTTAATGCATAGGCATTTCTCATGGATATTTCAGTCCATCCTTTTTCCAACATCTTTTGAAAGTAGCCTCTAAGCCTTTTTCCGTCTCCAACCCATGTTTTGTTAAACTCATTGGTGAATCTGATGGATCAACTTGAAGACACAATTTTCCAACACTTGCACCAACATTTTGTGCTGCATCATTTAATCACCCTCAGATTCTAACCATTTTCTACAATTTGAACACCACAATGTGGTTAATAACAAGAGTTTGTCACTCTTATGTTTCATTTGATCTCATCAAACTTTTCCAAATGGCTGAGGGTTTTTTCATTCTCTAATGCATAAAATTTAGTCTACTTTGCATGACACATGCAAATTGTGTAGCAAAAAGAAATTATATCCATCAAATTTATCAAAGATGAACATGGAATCACAGATACAAATATGAATAAGATCATAAGACCATTTTCATATTGATGTTGACCAAACATATGCATTACACAATACATATTTAATTCCAATTTATGGCATTAGGCTGTGGAAATGTTTGTAGGGGACTAAGCTCACCATCTCATGAAGCACACTAGATAATTTTGGACATGATTCAAAACTTCATCCAATGAACCATAAGCCAAACTCCATAAAATAGATATGACCTATCTAATGACCTATATAATTAAATCTCTACATTTTCTTCAAATGGCCTATCTGATTGACCTATATAACAAGGAAGGTCAATAAATGTCTTTAGTGACATTCCTTGAATTAGTTCTACATGTATACATCTCATTGTGTTAAGCCAAGCAAAGCAAATAAGTTTGTTTATGAAGTTAGTTTTGTGCACGTGTTGCGTAAAGCATTTTGTGATCATTTTATATTTTCAAAATTTATCTTTGACATGTCATAATTAGAATTTTTAAAGAGAAGTTGTATAGCCCTACCTTCGCACATATTGTTGATGGTGATCTTACCACATTTGATTATTCCCCTTCTTCAACATCTACATATGCTGTGGTGACACTGGAAGTGTCAGGCCCATGTCAGCAGAGTCACCTCGGACATGTAGGAGTTCCTTCGGTACTGGAAATCTTTGATTCACATCTTTTGTTGGCCTTGCCTACCGAGGCACAGATATTTGTGTTTAGATTCATTATAGAGTATAGTGGTTTACGGGATTTTGGCCCGTAGGTAATAGCTCTATTTTTATATGAGGATTTTTGAAAGATGATATTTTGGCTTGTGTTGAAACTTGAGATTAGTTACAGAGTTATAATATCTTGAAAGATTTTGGGTTTCTTTTAGAGGAGTTTTTGAAGATTATATTTTAGCATGGTGAAATATTTGAGTTTCCATAATTCTTCTTTTGCCTTAGGATACATTTTAATGTAAATGGCAAGGCCACAGTGTGACACACCCCTTGTTCAACATTACAACTGTAGAGTTATGTAACCCAGTTCAGTGTCTTATTCCTATACTTCTGGTAGGTTTTCTCTTGGTGACACATGCAGTAGTCTGCTGTTTCCACTTTTGGGTCTGCCGGTTCCACTTGTGGTTTGAATCAACTGTGAGGAACAGCAGTCATGGTCTGGAATAGGCCCTGGTAGAACCCACTACCACCTGATGGAATGGCATCCCACCCTACCGTAAAAACCTGGCAGGAATTTCCCGGTGTATTAGGAGGGCACATTACGGAGCATAATAACTCCTCTGCTGAGCCAAGGCACTTCCTTTTGTATACACTTACAGGGCTATGGGTCTCTATCACAAGCCAGCAATGGCCACCCATCTGACTTCTCTCCTCTTGTGACCTTTTACCCTTTTTGGAGGAGCTCTTTGTCTTCTTTCATGCTCATATTGTAGTACAGGGGCAGCTTTGCATGTCTGTGAAATAATTAATTAAATATGAATATTCCATGTCAAATAAATATTCCTGAATATTTTTAAAGAGTCTCTAGTTTCCTTCACACAATTTTGTCCTTTAAGAATTTGTTTTTTTAGAATTCGGGTACTTCTACAAATAATATTATCAGTGTGGAAGCTGCCAAGGTACTACAGTATCTACATGTTTCCTTTTCCCTTCAATAAAATGATAACACTTGGTATCATCATCAGCTGAGGCTCATTAGCATGGTCCCTGACTTCACATCCATGAAGATAAGTATGTTACCCATCTCAGAGTAGTACTCCAGTAGTACTTGCTATGGTTGGCAACCACCACATTTTAAAGCAATGCAGAAGCAAACATAGGGAGATTCAGCCCAAAGATTCTTCAATGGAACCCTTGATTAGACTTTAGACTTTCCCACAAACTATGGGTTGTTATCACCAGATGAGTGGGTTTGTTTCATTCACCTTCACGATGAGGAATTATTGTCCTTTGGCGAGTTTGTTTAGTTTGTTCACTTTCACAATGAGGAATTGTTGTCATTGGGTAAGTTTGTCTGATTTACCTTAACCCCTAAACATCATAGAAAGACAAACTAACACTGAAAGGCAGACCAAAATTGGTGCACTGTGACATTTAGGGGTTAACAAAAAGGAATTATTTTTATTCTCTACCTAGTAAGGTGTGATGATGAGGTTGGTGCTATTTGATGCCCCTTTCAACACAAAGACAAAAAGAGACCACTAAGTTCTAATTCATTAGGTGGCCCTTTCATGACAAAGTTACATCAAGGTTTGGTTCTATGGAATATTGAGTTTTGACAGAAAACTGATAATGTTTCGCCAGCTGAAACCATACTAGACTCAATGACCACATTGCCATCAGTTTGTAAGTTTGTTTGCACTTTGCACATGTTTATGTGTTTGACTCTCTCTCTCACTTAGTTGAAACTGGTGTGGAAATTTCTCCTTTTTTTTGAATGAGCACATGAGTAGCCAACTTTGTTCCAAGGGTCAAACAACACTAAAAAGTTTGACCTTATCTGAAACTTAGTAAAAACATTTTTCTAATTTGCTAAATGTTATGCACGGGCATCCATCAGACACAAAAACCAGGGAATTGTAGTTGGAGTAGCCATTATGAGTCAGTACTTACTACTTTCTACTAACCTGCAACCCCTCCTACTGCTGTATAGAATACAGTTTGATTGGTTATTGCGAACAATATAAAATTCCAAAGAAGTCAGTTTTGCCTTATCAGGCATTTAGGAGTTAGGCTTTCTCAGCTCTGGCTTTGAGTACAGGTCCTGGCTGGACAAAACCACAGAATCTATCATGGCTCTGGGGCCAAGTTTTGTTACAGCCCATAGGTATAGTACCTGCCTTACTACTACTACGACTTCAGTCTTCATCATAAATGGAGCTGCTATTGGGTTGAAAGAATGGCCTGGAATTTTACCTGCCATCACAAGAGCAAGCCTCTCGCTCTATTAAAAGGACCAGACTTCAGGGCAATCATGGTTTTCATAGTTTGGAAGGTGAGGGAAAGAGTTGGTAGTTTAGCCAGTTAGAGCATCTCCACCGGTGCTCAGTATGTCACTCTGGATAATAAAATTAAATGTCTAAGTTTAGTTTTTTTTCTTTTGGCAACCCCACCAACAAAACTGTAACTGGAACTGCATATACGCGGGGACTACTAATAGCAAACCACATGGACCAATCATTATGATCGACCAATCAAAAATACTGAGCCGCAATCAGGCCCAATTTATTACACTCTTTTTGGGAGGTGCACAACTGTGTTGCGCCTTTTACCAGCCACGGCAAGCTGCATGAATTTGGTGCAGAAAAACCAATTTCCAGGACTAAACCGGCACATTTTGACTTTTTCGCAATAAATTTTACTGTCGGGAGTCACATACTGTGCACCGGTGGAGATGCTCTTAGACCAGTGTTGGGCATGTATTAAAATCCGCACCAAACATGCCAGGTAGTAGGATGGTTCTTAACATTTATAATTGCAGTTCGTTGTCATGCTATACAAGATCAGTGCACAACGCTATGAAATTAACAAAGTCATGCACATGAAATCATGCACACAAATCAAGAAAATTCATTTATAAATCAAAAGAATTCAAGTTCAAAACACAGGCGGTGAAATGGCTTGGAGTAAATATTTGTGTTTAAAACATGATGTTGCAACTGTTTTAATGACTATTGTTGATTAATGAGATAGAATGGTTGATTGAAACCCCGAGAAACTCCATTAAACAAAGAACCCAGCAAAGGGGGAAAATTTAAGGACAAAAAGGGCGGACCCAACTCCCAGCCAAAAGGACAAACCCGAATGTGGGTCACAAAGGGGCAAAGGAACAAATCATGTTCCTCAGGCCCGCCACAAGGGGTCCAGGATAGAAGGATTGGTCCAGGTGGTTTGCTATTACTAGTCTCCCACTTACTTTCCATGTTTTATGGGTGGGTCTTGTGAAAGAGTAACCAGATTTCAGTCAGACTTTTGTACAGGATTATAAAAACTGTAGCTAGCAGACAGACGACAATGTGGCGACCCGCCCCCAAAGAAGAAGGGTGAAGTTTGGCGAATTCTTTTTGGGAAAAAGGGGAATTTTCGTCGGAAATTCCCCTGAGGCAGTGTCACCATTTGGCGATTTTTCACCGGAAAAAAAGGCTGCATGTTGGATGTGAGAAATATCGGATACTACTGTGGTACCTCAGTAACTTCAACAGAGTCTATCAAATAATTAATAATAATTTCGAAATTTTGATTTCGACAAAATAAAATAAAATTCTTGAAGGTTCTATATTTTCCTTCACAAAATTTTGATATTACCAAAAAAAAAATATTTTAAAAATTTCAAAATTTCTGACAATAATATGATTAGTGTTGAATCTGCCAAGGGTATGGATAGAACTAGTGAAATAGCTCATGAAATACCTAATATCTAAGTTGTAAAACTGGTAAGCACATCTTAGAGCATCAACCGGTACCTCGACACAACAGGGGGATTAAGGGTCCCTGAAAAGATACCTCTCTATTATGTGGGGAAATACTGGGGACTGCTGCAGTCATGGCCCGGCAAAGAGAGTTTGCCGGGATACTCTGATGAGAGTTAGGGCCTGCTGCAGGCCCAGTTCTGGAGGCTCAACACTTTTGTTGTTTTATGGCGCAATAGGGATCTATCTTTTGATCCTGGGCAATGGAAATGGGATTGTCAGGTTGACTTCATGAAATACAGTGCCATTTTGGGAAGAAAGCTAGTCAATCCAACATGTGAGCTTACTAGAAACGTGCCTGGGAAGTGGGAGCAGCAGGTTCTTCCACAAAAAACTCAGTTGATAGATAGATCTGGTGGAAAGAAAGAGTGAAGAAGGAGAAAAGGGCTGGGTTCATCTGGTTTGTTTGGCACCAGGCCGCACTTGCTGTAAATAGATGCCGAGCCAAGGTAAATCAAGGCATACCAGCATGCCGCTCCGGCTGTGCCTTAGGGACGTCAGGCATCTGTTGTACATAGATTTTTGCAGTGCTCCAGAAGCTGGTAGGGCCTGGGAGTTTGCCTTTTCATTTCTGTACCGCTTTAAGTTTCCTCCACATTCCAAAGGAAGCCTCGAAAACCCTCGACTTTGGAGCACTGTTTGTTTAACAATCCATTGCCCAGTAGAGTGAAGAAGTTGAGTGCAGTTTGGTCACTGATTATGGGGGTCTCTCTCTGGGCCATCTGGATTGAGAGGAATGAATTGGTTTTCAATGATGAAACCCTGCCAATAAAAAATAAACCAAAGCACCAAAAAAAGGAGGAATGCAAGGAACAAAATGGAAGGATCCACGTCCAAGAAGACAAAAGAACCACCTAAGAGGGTGAACCGCAAGGGAAACATCAAGTTCCTGAACCCCCCTCCTGTTGGGAGATGGCATTAGATGGCATGACCAAAAGCTGAGAAGGGTTGTGTGAGAAGGATTGATGGATTATGGTAGAGTTCAGTGGCAGCAGGTGTTGCAGCAAATCAAGAAGCACCCAGAAGATGAGGGGAAATCTGGAAGCTTTTGACAGAGTTTGTGGCCCCCATTATGCTATTAGTTCACATGATGGCAAAAAAGTGAGGTGGTGCTATCAACCCCCTTCTCATGATAAGTTTAGATACTGTTGTCGTTTTGGGTGCCTGGGGGTTGTGAACCCCCTCTGATTGCCTTGGTCTTTCCTTGTTTGAGTTCCTCCTTGCAATCAGTAAACTTTGGGTGTGCCTGTAGCCTTAGAGCCCCCTTTCAGAGTTCCACTTAGTTGTAAAGCTAGCCCAAACCACTAGCTTATATTTTTAATTCATTGAAGCACTAAAGAGAAAGAAAGAAAGAAAGAAAGAAAGAAAGAAAGAAAACTTGTCTTCATGCCAGGGCAATGGAGAGTAGCACCAGTAACTCTACAAATATTCTTTAATCCAGCATGAAACCAAAAACAACTAGAGAAGGCAACTCTTCCCACACAGCTAGTGTAATGAACCTTTGGTAAGGTTGTTGATCTAACCCTGCCATGGTTGTGGTTAAGATGTATAGTCCAAAACCATGTCATTCCATGATTTTAAATCAACTATGTAAATCATATGAATTATGGATTGATTTTTAAAATACCACTGGACTATTTGACATTACCCTGTAAAAAAGCTTGTGATTGGTACCCGTGTACCAGCACAACAATAATGAGTTACTCACAGCACCATGGTATTAAAATATTCCCAATATCAGTGTTTCCCTGATCTCAAAGTTTTCAGCAGGTCTACTTATGTTCCAATCCCAATCGAATTTTTTGTTCAATTTTGGCACATCATTAGTAAAGACTACTTCACCATGATCCCAGATTCTGTCAAGAATGGTAGGTTTTCAAGAGACGTCACTCAAGGTCTGATGACTTTGCTTTTCAAGGCTGGGGATAAGGAGGATGTGGGAAATTGGTGTCTTATCTCACTCCTAAACACAACATACAAAATCTTTGCAAAAAGCCTTGGAATTGCGTCTACAGCCAGCCCTCATGAATGTCATTAACAGCGATCAAAATGCCTTCTTCTCCCCCTTGAGTGCATTTTAGACAATCTACTTGTTACTCATGAAACAATAGATTGAGCAAAACATTCTAAACATGACACAATCTACCTAAAGTTAGATTTTGTTAAAGTGGGACTTTTTGTTTTCAGCTATCCAAAATTGGGAATAGCAAAGGAGTTTGTGGATATGGTCAAACTTTTATTGCGAGATGCAACATGCAATAGCCACGTTCCAAATCAAAAGAGGGGTGAGCCAAGGTTGCCCATTGGCTCCCTACCTTTTCTTGATTATGGATGAAGTGTGAAACATTATGATTAAGCAAGCTACAACTAGAGGTGAGATTCATGGAATCAAAATACCAAGTGCTGAAAAGGAGTAGATCATTTCACAATATGCTAACAATATTTCTATGTCACTTGTACGAGAAGAAGACAATATTGACAAGATGGTAGATCTCCTCAACACCTTTCTATGCATTTCAATGCTATAATTAAATTGGGAGAATAGCTTAGCATGGGATTTCAAACTTCAAGATGATTTGGCTAAGGAGATTTAAATGGAAATGGACAACAAAAGGTGATCTCTCAAAGTTGTTGGGTACACCTTTAGGTCTAAGCCTAGAAATTCAAGATTTTGACTTTTTTTTCCATGGATAAAATTAGGAAGAAAACTTAGTTTTGTTCATTTCCCTATCTACTTATATAATATCCTTGGTTTTGTCTGCTTGCGGTGGTGTCCGGTCGTCCTTTCCATCCATTCGTCCTGTCATCCGTCGTCATCCGTCCCCTCATAAAAAAGATAAAAGTTTTTTAAAAAAACTAAAACATGAATCAAGTTTAAAAAAACAGGGGGACTTCACCGTGTCCGAAGGTCATGGGTACCCACTAGAAACAAAATAAATAAATAAATAAAAATAGAAAAAAATGAAGATAGACAAAATAAAAATAAAAAAAATAAAAACATGAAACAAAAAATAAATAAAAACGCAAAAACTATAAAAAAGGAATGGAAACAAATGAAACAAAGAAAGGGAAATACAATAAAAAAATTTTAAAAGAAAAAAAATTTACAAAAATGAAGAAACCAAATAAAAAGTAAAATGTTTTTTTTAAAAAAACTTATAATAATGAAAAAAAACCCTACTTGAAAAAGAATGAGGTGTATCTTCTTTCTCCAAACTCCAAACTTGTATCCAAATAAACAAAAATATAAAAGTGAAAAAGAAACACTTTATTTTTATTATACAAAATAATAATAAAAACAGAAAACACATTAAAAAAAAGAGAAAAAGATAAAAGTTTCTAAAAAAAACTAAAACACGAACCAAATTTAAAGAAACCGGGGGACTTCACAGTGCCCGAAGGTCATAGGTACCCACTAGTTGTGAATTGAACAATGATAATTAACTTTGTTTTCAATTCTACCTTTTGATGTTTCATTGCAATTTGGGAATATTCAATTAAGGCCATAAATATGTGCAAGGTTATCCTTTGGAAATAGCTTTAGAGTTCCCAAGATCACAACACAAGGACCAAGGTCAATTGGATGGATTGTTATGCAAAATGAAAGATAGGAGGATTGGGTTTTGTGGATCTATTAAATAATCAATGCATTGATGTGTAAGTGGATTATGGTGGCACTTGAATTAAGTGAATGTAAGTTCAAGATTTTTCTTAACATTTTGCATGAGCAAATTCCATCCATCTGAACACAATGTGTGAATTTTTAATGTTCAAATTGGACTTTGGTGCAAGGTCATGTGTTTGTACCAAGGTCTATAATTTGGAATATAATTTCCAAGGTATGGATGTTGGTGAGTAGGTCACTTCAATTGAAAACCCCAACATTTGTTGAACATATTGGAAAAATCAAGATATGGTGGTCAACTTGCTTTCAATGAGGACATGAGTTTGGGGCATCTATCCTCAAGGTGGAACAATTCCATCAAGATGGGCTTTATATTGTTGAAGATTGGTGGAACATCCACATTTGAATTGGATAAAGGTTTAAAATGTTTACCATTTTGAGGAAGATGAACATTAGATATGGGGAAAGCTATTGCAAAAATACCTGAACATTGGAAGGTTGAATTATGTTCCCCCACACAACAATCCATTGTTGGAAAAGGGTGAAAACACATTCCAAGTGAACCACTTTTCATCACTTTTCACCCAAAGAAATCATGTATAACAAGTATGATAGGTATGTAGTAAGTTGAAATTTTAATGGCATCTTTTGAAAACACTAAACATAAGAAAAAAAACTTTAGAACATGCATAACAACATTTTGGAACTCAAAGCTCATTTTGAATCAAAGTTAAGTTTAATCCAATGTTTAAATTAAAAGGATTGGATAAAATCAATGTGCATAAAGTATATGATGTACATTTTTTCAAATGCCATAGGGCTTCATGTTTGTGGTTCATGACACATTACTAAACCAAAAGAAAAATAATTTAATGCCCACCTATAAATCTCTTCCTTTTCATTAAGGTAATGGTTTTTTTCCAAAAATAATAGTTTATTATGCATTTATTGTTCAAAAAGTGTCAAAAAACACATTTTTAAAATGGATTTTCAACCCAAATTTTCAACCACCTTTTAACATATATCGTGTTTTTGCTTTTTGTCTTTGTGTTTCTAATCTTGGATTAAACTTAGGTTTGCATTTCTTGTGATTTGTTTTCTTTGTTCTGTCCTTAGTTTAATTCTTGTTCTTGTAGTTTTCCATGCCTGTGATAGTTTGAATAGACTCCCATCAAACCTACATCTATTTTTGTTGTCATTATAGTAATTTTATTTTTCTTTCGTGGAAGCCAAGTGTGGACTACCCCTTTATTTCAAATATAAGAGTTTTAAAAAGGTTGTGGATTACACTACTAGAAATCTTGTCGTTTGCAACTAATCACTATGCAACTGGCATGCAATTGGTTATCATTTGCAACTATCTTAATCATGTTTGCAACTAAAAATTTGGGATTGTATAATTTTTGGGCCATACGGTTATGTGTGCAACTACCATGCAACTAAATGTGTACAACATGGACATGTGTCATAAAAATAATGGCTTAAATTTATACATACTTAAATTACTATAATTAACATATCTACATAGGTTATATATAATAGTATTATGTACCTTTAATATTAAAATTAACCCCATGCTAACTTAGGTTAGCCTAAATTAACCTAGGTTAAAATAAGTTAGGCTAAATTAATTATGGCTAATTTAAATTATGCTAAATTAAATCAAGTTAAACATATCATGGTTAAATTAAGCTAAACTAAATTTAATTAGATTATATTCATTATGGCTAAATTTAATTAAGTTAAAAATAAATATTGCTAAATTGAGTTAGGCTAAAGTAATTATGGCTAAATTAAATTATAATATATTTATTATGGTTAAACTAAATTAGGCTAAAATTAAAAATGGTTAAATTAAGTTAGGCTAAACTAATTATTGTTAAACTAAATTATGTTAAATTAAATTAAGTTAAATTAAACCATGGTTTAAATATGTTTGATTTATTTTATTCTGGAGTATTTTTTCAGAAAATGTAAATTTGGTCAAACAAAAAATTATTCAAAATCAATTAATATGATAATATTAACTTTTATTACAAATAATCATACTTATTAATTAAAAATTATTATAATTATAGTGATAATAAATTATATATATATATACTCAATAGGTATTATATATTTAAAATTTATTATTTATGTTAAAATATTAATGTAAACAGGTTACACTAATTAACCTACAAGCATACAAACATCGTAAGCTAATTTTTAATTTAATCTAAATAATAATATTAAAATCATATTTTCATTAAGTAATCATAAGTATTAAAAATATCTTATAATCATCTTTGAAGTGCAAAATAAAAAGATGAAAATTTAATAAGAAGAAAAATAAGAAAAATAAACTTTCCAAGTTGCAAAACGTTTTTTTTTTTTTTCTTTCTTTCTTTGGATCCCTCCTACTTTCAAACCTCATAACTTTCTTATTTCTTATTCATTTTAAATGAATTAAAGTGTTATAGGAACACTACCTGAACTTCTACAAATTACATTGGAACTCTAATA